>Ga0307517_10003440_pt1 | contig 24612 bp, 33 predicted proteins | sample 23_EM_MG_FD_194515 | JGI IMG/M metagenome (GOLD analysis project Ga0307517, IMG submission 194515) | Populus trichocarpa ectomycorrhiza microbial communities from riparian zone in the Pacific Northwest, United States - 23_EM | ecosystem: Host-associated > Plants > Roots > Unclassified | place... | reverse complement strand
AGATCTTCCTGCGAACCATCGGCAATGGTTTCAACTTGCTCAGCTGCTGACGGCCCCGATGCGATGAAGTTTGCGGATGCAGGCGACTGTCGAGTTTGTATCTGACGTGGGAGTGGTGATGGGAAAGGATTCACCCTTGCCCTCCATGACTCTGGCTGCGGTCCCACAGAAGTAGCGGACGGAGATAAAGGTGGCGGCCGTGGCGGTATAGATGTTCGTCGAGGCCCAGCGGATCGTAGGGGTTCAGGAGGAGCCACAGCTTTCAGCGAAGGTCGGCGTCCTAACTGCACCTTTCCAGGAGTCTCTGAAGGTTTATCCTCCGTAGGCTTTGAAGAAATTTGAACGCTTTTGACTGCCTCCTCGATGATACTGATGGCCTCCTTATCCTGAAAACCCCATTTGTCAGTTCTACCCTGAAACAAGAATAACAGACGAAAAACCTTGGCAATTTGAGCTGCCTCGGACACCTGCTTCTCCTTCAATTTCTCAGCCTCTTCTGCCTTGATTTTTTCCTCGATCTCCGCTGCTTTACGTCGCGCTCGTTCCTTTTGGGCCTCGCGTTCCTCCTCCTCTTGTTGTCTTCGTTGCTTGGCTCGCTCGGCCGCGCTATGCATGACGTCTTTGCGTACCACTTCCATTTCTGCTGGAGTGGCTAGCGGAAGGGCAATGTTAGCGGAAGCGGCCGGAGAAGCAAGAGAAAGAGAGGTATGTGAATGGGCTGGAGACGGAGGGGGTAAACGTCCAGAACTAGATGGCAAACCGGCAGATAGCGGTGGTTCAGATGGCGTTCCACGAGAGTCACGAGGAAGGGGGCGCGAAGGAGTGTTTGGCGAGACGTGAGATAGATGAGGTGGTAATTGTCGTCCACCCTCTTGAGGGTGTCTTGATGTGGCATGGAGAGGTACTGGAGGAGGTCCCATTGTTCCTCTTCTGCTGAAATCCCTCCCACCATCTACGGCGTGCGCGGGTGGCTGATGTTGCAATCGTGGACTGGGCGGTGGTGCGTCACGGCGACCATGATGATCCTTGTCTCTAGTTCTATCTCCACCAAATCCATTTAGAGATCCAGAACCAAAGTTTCCGCTGCTTCCACTAAACCTTCGACCTCGAGGACCGAAATCGCCCGTGGCAGGTTTCTGTAAAACCTGGACGTTCTGATGCCCTTCTCTCGTACCTCGTGGATCTATTACACCGGATCCCTCGTGAAAACTCAACCGTTTGGAAGCAAATGGTCCTTGTGTCGCGCGATGGGACTGACTGTATGGTTCCAGTCGGTTCGAACGCTCATTGAATAGAACTCGGGAAGAATCTTGAGGTGAATGCGTGGCGTTCGAAATAACGGGCGATAGACTAGGACTTGCAGAATGCGCAGAAGGCGGTGGGAATTCTCTTGACGCCGACGCGGGTGAGTTTCGCGACTTGGGCCAGCTGCGGTCAAAATCGTCCACGAAACGATCTTCTTTGCTTACTGGGCCAGATGCTAATTCCTTCGACACTCCTGCTCTCGGTGGAGAGGCTCCGGCTGGTTGCTGTTCGGTTGATTCGATTTTGTATTGACGACCATCTCCGAATTCAATTACTCCGCCAAGGAAATTATCATCATCCTCTTCCATCTAAGTTGACAGATTAATTAGTAAACTTTGCCATGACCGAAAGCGATTTTCAAACCTCGTCCCAATGGTGAGCATTAGGATCCAGATGAACTCCGCGAAAAGTATCGGCCTCCTCCATCCTCAGCTGCTTAGCGGCAGTGTCGGTGGTGGCTTTGGCGTCGTCAATCTTGGCCTGCTTGCGTGCAACTACCCAAAGATCGTCAAGAAGAGATAGGGATACTAGAAAATCCACGCTACGTACCATTGGCGACTTCTGCGGCAGTAGGAAAATCGTTTGGCTGAATATCGGGTCGGATGGGGACAGAGGTTGGAATTTTGACATTGCCCCATACTGGCTTTGAGCTGCCGGAATCTTTCGGCAAAGAGGAAGCTGGTGCGACTGAGGCCCTTGGCTGAGGGAGAATGACCTTTCCAGCGTGAGGCAGCTGCGGAGCTGAGGTTGTTGAAGGTTGCGATAATGGTGCGGTTGGAAGTGGAGATGTGCTATTTGGAGAACTGGCCACGGTGGCCGGGGATGGGGCAACAGAGGACGGTCGTGACCAACCTGCTGTAGACGAAGCAACAGCAGGACTGGTGGTGAGTTTGGTAGTTACCAATCTGGAGTGTGACGAGGTTGGCTGAATGGGGGGTCGGGCTGCTATGAAGAAAATATGATTGTCAGAGGCAGGAAAAAGAGAACGGCTAGGAAGTTAGTTTAGCTTACCTACTGAGCTCCCTGACTTGGTGGCAGATGGACTCGAAGAGCTGGCAGAAGAACCGGACGCTGTCTTGAGAAATTTCTTGCTTATATTTACAGCGTTGAATCGCTTCGGGTGCGGGGCAACGGGCGTCAAAGTTGAGTTTTGAGATGGGATTGAACCCAAAGGGACGAGAGAGGGGCGAGGTGGTGGAGTTTGTGGCCGAGCGTCTGTTGGCGTCTGCGTGGAAGACTTCTCCACATGAGGTTCAGAAGGAGTTGACGCTGGACGGTCCTCGACATGCTCCACCCCAACAACATTCACCTCACCCCCCTCTCTCGCCGCCGCCTGTTGTTTCACCCCCTGGCCACTGGAATCGGGTAGCAGCGGTGTATCTGGTGTGGTTTGTGCCATAGACGCGTCGTAACACGCCTGTCTCTGTTTTTATCTTCCAATAGATGAACTAGATAAAGCAGAGAAAAAGAATAAAAGATCAGTAAGTGTATCTGAAAAAAATAAAGGGAACATACCTGGGCAGTTATAGCGCCAGTGAAGATACAGTATGGGTTCTCAACTTCCAGCCTCACCCTTGCAACGTCCCCGGCGGCTACGGCAAACGGCGACAAATAAAGATGTCCTTCCGGATCGCCGAGGCGATCTTCAAGGCTCTTCATAAAGGTTTCAATATCGTGCATGTCGGTATTCAAGCAATTATACATAATACATGTAATACATCGTTCCAAAGAACCTCAAAGCTCGGCGAGCTCAGCCTCTTTCTTGTTCAGCCTCTCAATTTCTGCATCCAAAGCAACGTTTGCCATTTCAATTTGCAAAACGCTCGATATAAGTTCCGTCCAACGTGTCTCCAAGGAAGTGAGTTGCTTTCCCAGTCGATCCTGAAAGTATCGTCATTTAAAAAGGAGCGAAAGAAGAAAGATTGCACTGGCATATACCTGAGTATTTTTTCGGTCGCGATTGACCTCAACAGTCAGTTCTTTCAACTCTTCGAGTGTCTTTTCAGTTTGCTTGGCTGTGGATTCCAATAGATAGTTTTGTATCCGCCAACCGTTGGCACCGTAAGTCTGCAATAGCGCTACATTCTGCTGTCTGTCGCGTCATGAATCGTCAGTGTAATGTTTAGAAGACACGAAAATAAATCGCGCTGACCGTATTCTTTGGTGTTGAAGTTGAGCAAACGCATTATCCAGGGCAGCCCTCCACTCTTCATCTGTGCCTGGAGTCGATGAAGGTGCGGGTAATGAGTAGCGAAGAGAATCCAGCTTGGGGAAAGGTTGATTTGCCGCGGCGCGTTGCAATTCCGCTTTTAGTAGGGCATTATCCTATAGGAGTGGTTAAAATGCGATGCAAAATAGAACGAAGAGAGTTGCTCACGAACAGCAAAGAGTTCTATGGCTGGAGGAACGCGTGGATGAAGTGTCTGCGATTCCTTCAGTTCGCGAGCGAGTTCCTCTTGTACCCTTGCCTTTAATGCAGGAAATTTCTGCAGATCATCGTCATAGTATGGAAGTGAGTCGAAGATTTCTGACGCCATGAATGGAGGTTACAAGGAGGAACAAACGCTGATCGAATAAACTCAACTGTCGGTCCGGCAAAACCCGAACGACGATTTCTTGCGCCTTGCGAATTGTTTCCTTCACCCAAAATGTCCTTCCGTTCCGCCCTGAGAGCCACCGGCGTCCTCAGAGCTGCGTCGACACGGCCAGCTGTCTCCTCGGCAGCCTATATGAGGCGTTCAATCCACTCTTCGGGCACCGCAAAGGGTAAATATCATGTCGCGCCTCACCGTCGTCAACTAACGTGACCCAGCAGCCTCAGCAGCTCCTTTCACCGAGCCAACGTCCCCGAATCCTACAGAAACTCTCTATGCTGGAACAACTGAGGCTCTCCACACATACGGCTCCTATCTCACCCAATGCATGCCAAAATTCATTCAACAATTCTCTGTTCTCAAGGACGAACTGACCTTGTATATCGCGCCTTCCGCCGTCGTCCCGGTTCTGACTTTCCTACGAGACCACTCGCAATGTCAATTCAAGCAAGTCATGGATATAAGCGGCGTTGATTTCCCCGAGAGAGAGAAGCGTTTCGAGATCGTGTATCACCTTCTCAGTGTGAAATACGCTGGCAGAATCAGGGTCAAGACCTACGCTGGAGAAGCGGACCCCGTTCCAAGCGCTGTTGATGTATTTAGGGGGGCTGATTGGTGCGAATCATCTTCACCACCAACTACACCATAAAATTAACTTTATAGTAGGTACGAGCGCGAGGCTTGGGATCTTTTCGGAATTTTCTTCGAGAACCACCCAGATTTGTATGTTCTCTGTTTATCTTTAATTCCATCTTGCTCACCTCAGCGTTGACAGACGCCGAATATTGACTGATTATGGTTAGCTAAAACTTGTTACCCAAACATCTTTCTTACATTTTCTCTCATCCTGCTAGGCTTTGAGGGCCATCCTTTGCGCAAAGATTTCCCTCTGACAGTACGTCCTCCATTATCTCTAACTGAATATATAAAAACCCTCATGAAACCCCCTGCAGGGCTATACCGAAGTTCGTTACGATGAGGAGCGCAAGCGCGTCGTTTACGAACCCCTTCAACTTACCCAGGCATTCCGGTATGTTTTATGCAACTCTTCAATTTATCACTTTACTCAATATTGTCAAAAGAAACTTCGACTCCATATCACCCTGGGAGCAGGTTGGAGCAGGTACAAAAGGTCGCAGGCCCGAAGACCTCAAGCCTCTTCCCCCTCCTAAACCAGAGGAAGTTAAGAAATAGACAACCGTTTCTTTTCGATCCATTTAGAATGCCAGGCCATAAATTTGATCATATTACTATCATCATAAGGGGTTATCAAACCCACAGTCATCGGTGTGGACATTACAAAGAACGAAAGAGAAAAAGGCCTCAGAACAAGAATATACATGCAACTGCGAAGCATTGAGAAGAAAAAGTCGAAGTGAATAATGAAAAATCCATGCTTGTTTCTAGATAATTATGATGATTGCTCAACGTTTTCCTCTTTTTCAGCGACGTCGACATTCGTTGATCCTGCTTTCGAGTGTTCCCCTCCCTTCGTATCCCAGCCCATTCTTGCCACCACGTATTCCTGTCCAATAACTTCAACCCCAACTCTTAATGCATCTGCAATGACGTCCTCTACCCAATCAAACTCATCCCAGATAGCGAGCCACCTGCTCGGAACTGCCTGAGTTACAGTCGTGTGGGTGAGTTTGTGGACAGGGTCAAAGAGGTAAATGAGGAACTGGAGATGCTGCGGGATATTTTCCGCGCTTTCCGATGACGGAGGTTGAGAGAAGGTTTTGAAAAATGGCTGAATGCGAAGGAAGACATGGGAATAAGTCGTCGCGTTGTTTGGATTCTTCGTCGTCTCAGTAGCTTTGCTATTCCGCCGGATGACATCTTCAATATTCACCTGCATGAGGTGAGCACCGAGGGTGTGATATACGTGAAGTATTTTCTTACCTGAGCCACCTTCAAAGCAGTCTCATAACTATCAACGGCATTCAGATCTCGACCATCCGCTCCTTCCTTTGGTCGGGATTCATCGCCTCTGTTTACAACGAGATCACCACCCTCAACCTGTTCAAGAATCTGGATTCAAGAGGGAAGATTAGTTCGAATCATGAGTATGTGATGGAAACGAACCCGGGCCAATGCACGATATGCCAAAGATTCAACACCTTCATAACCTTGCATATCATGGCTCAGCCAGACCTGAATCACCTCATGCTCTGATATGGGTGGTGCTACTACGTTGAGAATGTCGGTCAATGTCGAAAGACCAACGCGCTTGAAATCTTGGCCTGTTCAGCTAGCGTATGAGTACCCATTGTACAGTTGCAATAGAGCAACATCACACACCAAGCTTGTCAAGTTGCGCGGTCTTGGCATATTCGATAACCCCTTCACCCCATTTGCGAGCTTGTTCATTCTTCGGCAACTGTTTAACTTGCTCATCCACAGCGGATTTGGCCTGTTGGATTGCAGCTGAAGCTGAGGACCATACCGAACCCCATCCCCATCCACCTGAGGTTCCCTGAGACTGAGTTGCGGCTGGATGAGATTCAGAATTATCCCTTCCCCTTTGACTATCGGTGCTCAAGGTCCTATTCAACGAAGTGGTAGACGACGACGCTGATGGATGTAGCGATGATCCTCCACCCAGGCGCACTCGCTCTGTGCTTTTCCGCAGTGTCGGTGTTCCAGAACGCGAAATGTGAACAGATGTACGAGTAGGCTCCGTGCTCTTTTGGGTTATCTCGTCAAGAAAGGCAAGAACCTCAGCGGCCTCGCCTTCGTTGGCTGAACCCCTAGCAGGAGGAGGTTTGGGACTCGTACGAGTGCCAGTTGGTACGTCCGCTGGGGGTGTAAATGAATCGAGATCATCTAGGAATTTGAGGGCTTCTTCCTGCTTCGACTTTTTGTTGGCCATTGTAATATTAGCGGATGGATGAGTGAGTTGTTCCAATAGGTCGGTTTCCAAATATAGGTCACGTTCGTGACGCTTTTCTTATGGACGTTATGTAAGACAGACTGTCCCTTGCTCGAAAATATCACCAGTCTTCATCTACCTGTATTTTTGGTCAAATGCTACATTTGCTGCATAAACCTCTCACCTGGTTCAATTGTGGGTGCTTTTTTTCTTTGATCTACCTTCTTTCCTATTCTTTCCTCCCGACAATTGCGGACCATCTCTCAACTGTCATCAGGACATGGGCGTCCCTATCCACTTTACTGGCTCTCTCAATCGCCGATAATACTCTCAAGCTTAAATCCCATAAAAGGAATCCTTTGTTCGAGTATCTCCGCGGCGAGTCCTTTGTGCTCAACGAACTTGTTCCCATCAAATTGTCACCTTTCTCTAGAGCCCTCACTCGGTCTTGACCACGGGTTCCAATGACATTCAAACTATGATGAACCGGCCCTTTTTTGGTTGGTTCAACTACCATCACTACAGAGGTGACACAATGTGGCGGCTTCCTGTATCATTGACATCCACAATCAAAAACGGTTTTCTCAGAGACTTAAAAACAGTTTTGGTCTCTTCTGACATCAACCAATCAGGCTTCATCGGTGAAGGTGCGATAGGTCGCAGAAATTTTCGCTCCATAAGTCGCTCCTTTTGTGGACATTGCTGAGTACTTGTGGACTAGAACTGAACGATTTACGATTTCTCACTTGGCTTATGGTCATGCACCACTTGTCCCAATTGAAGTACGTACTCTTGTAAGTCCCTTAGTGAGCGATAATACAATTTCGGATCGGCACGATAACCGGCGGCACCTTTCACTAGCAGAACGGCGAGCTCACCCATATTTATCAGATAAGTTTCAATTCCAACTACCTCTACCAAGGTACTTGTTTTATTCTAGTTCCGATACCATTTTAGGGTGTCAAGCCTGCCTTGGCTACTGGAAATAATGCTTCCATGTGTACTTAATCTGACTCCTTACAGCATCGGGCAGCGGAGATTCTACGACAATTTCCCTAAAGTGCGACGAGGTTTCTTGTCGAGAAGTTCAATCCCTCGGGAGCACGTTCAAGTGTATGTCAGTGGTTCAGTTCGTTCTTATTGTTCTCGAGCATGTGCTAGAATGAGTTGTACGAACACGAGGCAGATCGCTCGCGCTAAATGATACATTTGGATTTGTCCCTGGGGAATAAATATAATGGAATTACGGCCTCATATTTTCTTGATCAGGGGTTGAATAGAGTCGGATTTCTCTCTAACTCAGGTTTAGTTTCGATCAAGTTTCGATGCTCTGCCTATCATCTATGCGCCCTGCACATACCCTTTCCGTGTGAAGACCCAATCAGAACTTGTCCTATGTGGGAAAAGGCAGAATCATGAAGAGTGGGGCTGGATTATTTAATTTGTCTACTGAAAGGTATCTTCGATGCATTCGATATAACAGCCTCGATATTATGAAGGTCCAAGGATAGCCAGTAAGCGTTTGGCCCATCTTGCAAAATGCATGTGATTGATCGGCCGGTAAGTAGCTTCATGACCAACACACCAGACACAACTCCCGACCTCCCTCAATATTTCGTTCGCTGGCACACTCAGACCTGCCAGATTTAAGCACCTATGTCTCTCGCTCTCTTGAACGACATCATCACCAATCCGGCCTACCATGATTATCTGGCAATCTTGAAGGGAGCTCGTAACGGATTTGTATACGGTGTGCAAGTTAGATTCCCCCATGCACTGGTCATGTCCATCTTGTTCGGCCGCGGAGAGTAGGTATTTGCTTCCCTTTTCTGAACTTTCTCGCTAACCTAATTCCGTAGTTGGCAATCACGAATCCGTGTAATATACCGCGCGACAAAGCAGCATGCACTTAACCTCGCCAAATTTGTTTCGTTATACAAAACGATTCTTCTCGTCCAGAAGAAGTTAAACGGCGGGAAAGAACGCGAGAGCGATACGTTCGTTGCTGGCTTGATCGGAGGATATTTTGTATTCGGTGAACGAAACGCGGTGAATGAACAGGTAGGGATCGGTTCATCAACGACTCAATTTCGATGAGACTAAAAGATTATTGTCCATTTTCAGATCGTACTCTACGTGGTTTCACGAGTGGTCGCATCCTTCATTCCCCGAGCGACCTCCGGGTACAATACATCTCCACAATCCGCACTCGCAAATTCTAGCGTGAAACCACTGCCGCCAGATTCCAGATATTTCACGCTCTTCGCTGCGGTATCATGGGGTGCCGTGATGTACCTCTTCCGCCATCGCGGAGAAACCATTCAACCTGGGATGTTTAACTCCATGACATATCTGTACCGCGACTCGGAGGCATGGAAGGATTTGAAAACTCTGTTCTGGCATAATACTTGAGTTTCAACCTCTTAGATTATATATCCTTTATATATAACCGCACTTACTTGGATTTTTTTCGTGCCCTGCCCCTGAGTCAGATTCAATAAACGCTAGGAAGTTGATCCAGTCTTCTGGGAATCCTTCGACATTTATACTGTTGAAATATTGACCAATTTTTTAGCCACGACTATCGGAAGCACACATTTTTCTTACGGCTAGCATTTCAACGGCCGCAACGCAGGCTTTATGACAGGTTTTGCAGTCACGAAGTGTATCCGTTAGGGCGTCCATTTCCCCTGCCACATCGGTCACTGCAGGGACGGTTGGGAGTCATTATTTGCATCTAATCAAGAAAAAAAACACGAAATAATTCTCACCAGTCTCTATCCTTCCCACCAACGCTTTACGTTGTCTATCCCAACCGGCTATTGTTTTCTCGCGGTGAGAGGTACATTCTCCGTATCCTACATTTAATCAGTCAACTCAATCGCCGCCAGGGAAGAAAGGCCGGAGGAAAATCGGAGAGCCGCGCACCATGAGGGAAAATGTCTTCTCCCAGGAGGAGATCCCGCAAAGCCTTGACGCGGAAATCTTGTAAGCGGATGAGCTTGTGGTATGCGACGACTCCCGGAATGGCTTTGATCTCTTCGAAACGGTACGATGCCATCGGGAGCACATACTGGCTTGCCGCTGATGCTTCCCACTCCATCTCGTGCAGGGTAGCATAGCCATACACTTCGAGCGGGTGCGCGGGAGCATGGGCGAGAAGGTGCACCCGCAAGACATTGGTTACAGAATCGACTAACGCATATTTGTCTGCGAGCCTGAACAAGAGTGAGAGGAGCAAAGGAAGCGGGATAATCGTCGAAGGGTCGTATCGGACTGGCTGGAGTTTATTCTCTGCCGGGAGTTCTGTAGGCGAGGTAGGGGCGTCGTGTAAAAGACGGAGTAGTGCGATCAGCTCGCCGCTCTTTTCATGAAGCTCTAAATCGTCCTCCCCTTCCCATGTTCCGGGCTCACAGGAGGCGAACATATCCCCTAATCATCCGATCAAACTGTTTCTCGGTTCTGGCATCAAGTCAACGTACTGAATACCTCGCTGTTCTGTAAAGCAGTTCGACTGACTGCAAAGGTCGCGCCATCGGGGATGGAACGCACCTTAAAGTCGGGGTTTTGGCAAAAAAAGCTTGTCCATGACATATCTGTAATACTTCCAAAGTGCAATTTGTTCAGACATTTATAGCGGCAACGAGGCGCAGCATGTCAAACGTGTCCAGAACTCACACACTCATTGATGGCCGACATTGACACGGAACTGACATTGCAGCGTCAGGGACCTCTAATTCAAGCAGAAAGATATAGACAAGCTGGTGTACACAGTAAAATTGATACATCATGTCGCGAGAGCGGAGGGGGTGGAAGAGACTTGTATCTTCGTGAAATGTACTTACATCAAAAATCCTGAGCAAAAGAAACATGTACGAAGAATGCTGATGATGTGTAGAACTGAGGTGGAATGTGGCAAGGTCAACAATGAAAAAAGGAAGCAGCAACACAGGAGACGACAAGGGCAAGATGAAAGATGAAAGAAGGACATAGTGGTATCATAAAGGAGGTAAAGAAAGGGAGTCTAAAAAGCCCATAATCCCCGAAAATGTCCCCTACATGACAACACACTTCGACTTTGGCTTTTTCTCCTTTTTCACAGGTGCTGGTGCACCTGGCTCTATGCTGCGGGTCTGTCGTAACGAGCGAACAAGGTTCATGAAGAGACGCTCTACATTCTGTGCCGTTTTGGCGGATGTTTCGATGAATTCACATCCGAACTGACGCGCCAATGCAGCACCCTCTTCCTTCGAAACTTCGCGCTCGTAGGTCTTGTCACACTTGTTGCCAACGAGCATGAAGATGGGGTCTCCCCGTTTGACCCTTCGCATAGACTGGCGGAAAATCTCAAGGCGATCAAATGTAGATCTCGAGGCGATCGAGTATACAAGGATGAAGCCTTGTCCTTCGCTGAAGCAAATGGAGTGCACATCAGAATCATGAATCTGCAAGTTTATGACACTGGTGCTGACCGGACCCATTGATCACGCAAGGTTGCATATTCCTCTGTGGCTCATACATGAGAATAGTACAATTGGAATATGACACCATTGACATACCCTGACCTGCCGTGTCGATGACTTCAACAAAACACATCCGGTTATCAACAACTAGCTGCTTTCGATAAGCGTCCTCTATCGTTGGGTCATAAGTCTACAACAGAGGGAATGTCAGGCGAGGGCGGGATCAGAGGACGAAGAGACATACTTCTATTAGGCAACACCAGGGCGGGAATGTCATTCAGAGAGGGAGTGATTATCAGAAGAAGAGAAACCAACCGACGAAGCAGTTTAAGGTGAACTAGTGAGACGTCAGAGTGATTAACAGTTATCTACGAAACAAGTGGGGACGCACCTGGACCGCAAGAGCGGTCTTCCCCACACCACCGTCACCAAGTACGGCCACTCTCCAGTTATCCATTTCTAGGTCTTTATAAGTTCAAAAAGGTCGCGTCGAAGAGGTATTGTACCTCAGAAAGGGTGAGAGGGTGGGTTCGCGAAAGAAAAGAGGTTTGGGAAGCGAAAGTGAGGGGCGAAACGATGAGATGTGAGGTAGCGTAGAAGAAGAAATAGAAGAGAAACGTTGTCGTCGAGGTTCGTGGAGAGTCGTAAAGAGAGAGGCGCAAAGGGGCCTTGTCGAGGAATACGGCAGCAAGCCAACGGGCAGAGAGACTTGGTTCGCAAGCAAGCGAATCGGTCCTATTTCTAGCTTTCCCTTTCGGGTACACCCCCCCTTTAGGAATAATCCTGCAAAATATTTCATCTAGCATTTTCGTCCCTGCCGTGGGGCTTTTCTAGAATTGGTCAAAATATCATCCCGAAATATACACCCCTAGCCAATTAGGCCAATGGAAAGACGCACCCAGAGCTTTCCAGAACTGGTCAAAATATCATTCCCAAAATATACACCCCATGCGCGACCAGCTAATAGTTGCCACTTCAAAGGCCCAGTACATGGAAACTTTGGAAAGAGAACTCTCCGAAATTTCCACGGCTGAGCGCGCGATGGCAAACCTTAAAACACCACACTCCGAATGATCCATCCCTACGGTTCCGAGAGATCAAACGGGGTGGGAATGGGTCTCTACGTTGTGTTGTAAGTATTGATATGCCAGCTTAGCAAACATTTACTGAAAAGCCTCCGTTGGGGTGTAGCCATGCGAAAAGTTTTATTTCCTTGTACTCGCTGTATTTTCATGACGACCATGGGCCTTTCGGTCTACACAAGTATTTTTCAATCGCACGCTACATAAAACTCTGCGCTAGCGGGTCGAATGTCCCGAGAATTTATTCAAGTCAAAGTCTCAAAAAATCAAGCGGTGCATAGAAATCTAAGAAACTCAAGAACAGGAATTTATTTGGAGATAATGTGGAGAAGATGGGCTATGTTGTGGATAAATTTGGTGTCTATTTTAGGGGAATTCTGGAGGCCGAGGCAGCGTGCACTGGGTACCAACCGTTATGTGGCGATTACTATCTCCCCTTGCACTAACTGCCGTACTTTATTTTAAGTACTACGTAGTCCTTGACTCGACTGCCTCATTCTGTAAATAACAAACCCCTCTTCTGCCGACAAACCCATTCTTGTACTGAAAATGCATTACGAACCCTGTGATTCCTAATCGGTCCTGCTAAGCCCGTACAAATACTTGCTCTTCATAAAAACCTTCAAAGCTTCGACGGCCAGCTACAGGGAATGTTTTGTCATGACGTTCGGAAGGATCACGTTAACCCCCTGAGCGAACGTCAAAGTGTAAGAATTAACGAAATACGGTCTCACTCGACGATCCCGGAGAAGGTGGCAATCTTGTCCTCTAATCCTTGCCCTACCGCTTATATTGCAGACTCGGAATCGGTCTCAGAGCAACGGTGAATTAGGTAGTAGCCTCAAGTTGGCCTCAAGGCCTCAGTTACGACGCTTCGACATCGGGCATCCAAGTCGGTAGTCGGAGTATTTGCAATCAAGGACTTGGACAAAGGCGAATCCAGTCTGGAAATTCTAGTGGAAAGCGTTAAATGGAACCAAGTGCCTTTTCTTGCATTTTATTCCCAAAGTGAAAGGCGAGCATGTCAGGGGCCGAATTTGTGATGCTTATCTTATCAATTATCAGATGATTCAATAACCACGAGGGCTGGCCATTATTATCCTTGTCCACAGTTCACCATTGTCCAGCCTTTCAACTACGTGGCGGCCGTAGTAGCCCCTCTGCTTTCCGAGCCACCGGTGATAACTCGAGCGAGTCTATAGACACTCAACCTTGTTCAACCCGGAGAAAAATTTGTGCCAATTACCAATTACATATTTCAGTCATCTCGAACCATTCCGAGTGTAATAGTGCAAAGAACGCAACCCCCTGGAACCGCGAGCCAACTCGGGCTGTTCAGAGGCATGTGCCCCATATTTCATTTTTTGGATCCGATGCTCGAACATCCCATGGCCCCTCCATCTCATCCTGCCAGTCCCCTTCGTAAGTTCCTCCATTATGTGGTGTCTACCAAAATCAAGGATTGTGTGACGAGCAATGCACATCCAAGAAGACTTGGTGAGGAAGCTTTACACACGAGCAGGCAACTCCAATTGCGTCGAATTCAGTTTTTAATGGGTACTATGATAGGCAACGGGAGAAAAAAAAAAGTCACCTTTCAATATCAAGCACCGTGCAAGTCCTATGGGTTGATCGTTGTCGACTTTATTGCTGCCGGGTATATGGTGCATACTGTACTTCCCAAGGTTCCACAAGTTCAAGCCCTTTTTTACACTCGGGAATCCCACCGCGGGTCGACCGACGGAGTCCCCATCCCAGGCCTCCTTACCTATCAATGCATTACTAACAGTTTCAATTCCCCAGCCAACCACAGCAGACCAGTTGATTGTATTCCGTTGAGCACGACCCTCTTTTACAATTCCAATTCAATTTACACGCTCGGCGCAATCATTTGAACCCCAATTTCGGACAACGACAATGCTAAAACTCTGATCCTGGGGCTGTGGAACTCTGGAATTCAATCTTTGTGCCAACTTTAGCTCGATATCGCCTGGTTTTTACGCGCTAATTGCTGTCCCTGCGGCAGCGCGGCCTTTCGTGGTACGGCGATCAGGAAGAAACGCTTTTCAGGGTAGTCCCTCTTTCAAGTCGCTGCGCTTCGGGCGCCGCCCCTGGGCGCTTGAACTGGAAGATTTTCACGGACCTTCCGCTTGTGCAAGTTGCAAATCCCTCACTCCCTCCGATTCTACAATGTTGGATTCCCCGTGGATTTTCCGCACTTACATGGGATCGTAAGTACTTTGGGGCCCTCCTTTCAATTTGATGAACCAGTCCGGTTCTTTGGACACCGCCTTCTGCTTATGTGTTTTCCAAGGATTTTCGAACAAAAATCACTGGAAGGCTAGGATATTTCACTCCCATCAGTTCGTGCTACATCATCCGCTGGTACGAGCTGAATTGATCCCTCTTGGGAGGAACATTGCTTCCTGGTACACGAGGCGGTTAAACGACAATCGGTCCGCTTGGGCGGCAACACCCTAAGGCACAGACTCGGATTTTCCTCCTTGCCCGAGGCCGCGGGCCCACAGCATCGCACCCTTTTGCTCGCGCGACAGTACAGAGTTTTCTAGATCGGTTGACCTATCGCCGTCCGCTTGGGACATAAAGGAATGGCCGCATTTGCCACATTACTTCGTGATCACTATCCTGCAGACCTTGGTCCATTTGGCGTTTGCCCAAAACGCAAACAAACGGAAGCTATGTTGTTAGACATCGAGGCTCTGGCTCAATACCCATCTCTTTCCAAGGAATTTCCTATGTTCATTCAACTTTCTAAATCTGGAGGAGACCCGCATGCACTGCTTAGAGAAGGCAAGGAGGATTGTTTTCCCTGAAATCTCCCCTTGATACGGACTCTGATTAAATAACTGACAACATCGCCCACAGTTTATATCGCATCTTCCCGTGTAGATGGATCGTTGGTCAGTTCAAACAGCGATCAGTCAAGTTTGGATAGTTATCGAGTACTTATCACTTGGCTTGAGGGTCGGCCGAACAAAAGAGTGTTCGATGGGTTGATGAGCATTGGTTCGTTCGGACCCTTATCTCCAGCCTCCTCTGATCACTCATCAGGACGTGCAGTATGTACTCCATTGGACCATGGCTTGGGAGCCTATCGCGTCATGGGTGAGGTTGAGTATAATATGGCCGGTCGATGAAAAAAACCTCGGTCCTGGTTAACGCCCCCCGCCACACACACGTTTCGTTTTCTCGCGACGACGCGGTCTCCCACCGGGGACTAGAATTTTCTTTGGGGATCAAAACCTATCAAAATTCTTAGTCCACGCGTGGTCGATCCTGGTAGGAGACCATCAAAATTCTTGCGATGGTCAAGGCGTCGCTTTCTGGCACGCTTCTTCCTTGGGTGGACCTTTAAAACCCCAACCCTCCGAGGGAGCGCTACCGCCGCCAGACTCTGGGCGGCTTCCTTGGAAGTTTATGGGCACCCCCCCAATGCCTCATGTTCAACTGCGGCGACACGCGGAAATCCGCAACGCTCCCGCGCTGGGGTCCGACGGCGGCCCGGATATGCAACTATTGGGTGAGGTGACTAAGTATTCTAGATTCAGTGCTCTCGACTTCGGACTGGGTCGGACTGACAGCATACGTGCATCGCTTTGTAACTGCGAATTGAACCCGTGAACACCTGGGCAATGTAACCTGACCAAGGACGCTGTCATTTAACTTGTTGTTATGAATCAGTTGCGCGTTTACCGCCGTTCTTGTTACGAATCTCCCCTGCCGAACTCTTGGGACGCGTATGCTGGCGTGGAATTCATTGGCTTGCTTTGCCAGTGGGCTTCGTTCACTCAACGGGAATGTTAAACATTCGTTAGTTTATCTGGTGTACCCGCCTTGATTAGCTTGGGCAATGGGTGCACTTAAATAAGCCCCCTGGAGCATGGTGTTCATAGCCTCCTGGCTTTGGGGTGGTTTAAGCTAAACTGCTATTTTAAGATGTCCTGGGCAAACTCAAGTTGTAATAGTTCATATATCTGAATGAAGACCTGTTTTCGCGAACGTTCAAAACTCCGGTATATTTAATTTCAACGGTTGATTTATATTCCGAGGGTATCATGGAGTCGACAACATGAGAGAAGCATGCTGCGGGTTCGGGAAAGCAGGCGGTTTAAAGTGCTAAGATGGCAACACGACGCGAGGAAGGAGGTGGATAGAGTTTTTGATAGTAGTGTTACATAGGGGTAAAAAATTCGTGATAAGACAAGAGAGGTATACCAGAGGAGCCCGAGAATGTGAAAATAATAAGTAAAAGGAAAAGGAGAAATGGGAAGCGTGTCGAGTCCAAGAGCATGTGAATGGGTCAAGGAAACTGAGTGTTTTGGTCGGAGTAGCTGAATGTGCCGTCGGCGGCGAGGGACACTGAGAAGCAGTGGCCGGAGATTGGACGGCTAATGGGGGGACAACGGGGAGTCGCGAGAGGAGTCATGACGTGAACATGTGGGATGAGCTCAAATATCCTGCCGACTGAATTCGGCCTGTGTTAGGTCGAGGACAAAGGTGGCTTTGAAATTCTTTGGGGGTTCAATGAGCTTTATGGGTTTTTGTGACGATGGAGAGGTCGGGGATTTTGGGGATGATGACGTCGCCTGGAAGACATGGGAGATGGTAGGAAATGGACGCAGTGCGCGCGAAGAGGGGAAAGGCGTATTTCGCTTTGGCACAATGCGCGTCGTCTGGGGAATGTTTGGCTGTGACGAGTTTGCCAGGGGCGAGGAGACAGCGGGACGGGCGAAGGTCATGGTTGCTGAACACAACTTGCTCAATGTCAATGGAAAAGGAGAGAGAATAAAGACATACTCATCGTGAATTAGAGGGAGGCGAGTTTTGAAAAGAACTGAAGTCCAGACCGGGTATTTATATAAACATTGGATTGGGGAACACAGTTGGCAACTCTGTTTGCTTTGGGGATCCGTTCGGCCAAGGGCGCCGACTGTAACATCCCCATTCGGTTCCCCTTAATTTTGACGCGTCCTACATACACGCGCTTCTTTACAACAAGAACACCGTGAGATTTCCCCAACCAACTGATGTAATAACCCTTTGCTTTGAGTTAGGCATCATCCCTTTGTTCTCCGCGGCCGTCTAGTTTTCAATGCGTTATCTATCTCAGACCCAACCGAATGAACTTTGTTCAGGTTTCCACCCTGTCATTGTGCTCTCCATCCTTCGTTCGCCCACGTACGCCTGGCCTTGAAACTTTTTTTCTCGACTCTGCGTTGCTATTCGTGTTTTTCCCCCAAGTTGCTATTCAGGATCCCCAACTTTTGTCCCAATCATCCACACGTGGTTCAAGAGCAATACTTACCAAGTTACTCAGCACGATAGCCCTCATTCATGCTGCCCATCTCTTCTTATCCCTGGCTTCCAGATACTACCCACGATCGGCTGTGACTGCTTGCTCACCAACTTCTGCAAGCAAGAGACATGGATGTTTTTATCTTCTGTGAGCGCCAGAGCTTAACGCCGCTCTCACCGTATCTCGCCCACGGTTGTACTCCCATGGTCGGGATTCTACTCTCGCGAAGCAGGTCATGTTTATAATTCTGCCTTTTGTTTGTCTGGCTTCATTCTGTTCGACGACAATTGTTTATTTTTATTGGCCCTTATCAGGCATTTATACTCGCTTCATCCTCGGGATAGACCCAAGCTCTCCTTCCGAAGTGAGTTTGAAAAACCGGGTCCATTGGCTCAACTTCTGTGAAATTTCACCCGATTTTGTTCGACAGATAAATCAATCTGTCCTATTCCCAATCCTTTCAGGTAATCTTTGACCCCTGTCCTTATATGATGTTAGGTAACACTCTTTGCAAACATATATGACGCATTATTACCATTCAAGCGCTCAGCAGGCATCACGTCATCCTCAGATGGTCTGGCGCAAGTGCTTACTACGAGTCATTCATGAGCTCATGCTCCAGTTCCGCGAGCATCGGTCCGTTTACTTATAGTTGTATCCACTCTGGAATCCTCTGCTAAAGCTCCCGAACGTGCACTGCAGAGAAAAATTACAGCACTGTATGTGGGGTACTAAGTATGGCTAAGGAAGGTCATCAACACTCTTTGGGACGATGGGATAAAAATACACTTTTCACCACCCTGCGTATAGCTCGGAGACAAGTTAAGAGTCTGGAAGATCCCTAAACGGGCAGATAACGCTTGAGATGGCAATAACTTGAATTGCAGTCTTCTAAAACAACGTGGATAATAAAGGTAGCAAGGTCAATGGCATGGAGGGATGGAGGGGGAGACGAACAACACAGCAAATCATACGAGCTGCGTGAAAGTGATTAGATAGGGAGAAGAGATGTGTATGAAGAATAGACACCGGGGATACGATAAGAGAAGATGCTGTTCCCCGAATCGATGAAATCTATATGCAAGGGGCGTTGATGGAAAAGATGGAATACAAATATAAGGAGTCAAGGAAAGGGAGAGGGATCAGACACGTCCGCTGTGTCACCGCAAACAACGAATGTAGATTAGCCAGCCCCTTGGCGCGCGAGTTTGTTGGACTGGGAATGTCAGCGAAGACACTAGAAATGGAGGAACTGGCCGGAGGTAATTTGAATATAGCGTCCTCAGGCGGTGGTGGTGGGTCCGGTCTCACGTTGACATTACGCTCCTTGTTCGTCGGCTCCTTAGGCAATAAAAAGAACACCCTCCTCCCAACCTCGCTTGTTTCTGTTTCCTATTTGTACAATTTCGATTTCGATGGCAATTTGAGAAAGTCCGAGAAAGACGACGAATCCTGAAACCATAAAGACGGCGGCCTGCCAGGTGCATGTGCAAGTGAGTTGAGGTGGCCTCAGGTTGCAAGGTATACGAATGCCGACAAGGCCGAGCCGGGTTATGGTGTGTCCTATGCCGATAGGGTCAATCCGTAGGGCGTGGGCACAGGGCATGACGCCTATTGCACGTCCACCAGTAAGTTCCGTTCCAGAATATATTTGCCTTCTTTGTATTTCTGCGAGGGCTCGAACGCCTTGTCCTGTCACGAGTGAAGAGGATTGTTAGGATTTCAAATTAATAAATGAGAGGAATGGAGCAATCAGGGGTATTTACGTATTTCCAGCCGAGGGTGGTGCCGCATTTACAGCAGTAGATGTCGCGAACCGTGTGGTTGCCAGTGGTCATTGGGCGATCATCGGGTTCACCTTCGATGACATTGACACTGGAGAATTCGATAGTGAATGAGTGATGGAACAAGTGGGTCAAGAGATGAAGGGAGACTTGCACGCCATCAAAGAGGTACGCTCGACCATGCTGGCCGTTGAATGCCTGTTGCACGGATGGTCAGCCACAGTGGACCATGCATAAAGTGTTTCATTACCCTAGACATCATGGTGTGGATGGTGGCGAGGTGGGTCTTGCACTTGGAGCACCCATAGATGCGCTCACCGGAGAGATATCGACGGTAGCTCATGCCCATTGTGTCTGAGGATGAAAGTTAATAACAAGAAAAGCGAGGAGGGTGCAGCGATGGGGAGTAGAAAGACTTTATATGGTGTTGTCGTGTGAGCCAACAAAGGGGGTACAAGGGTAACAAATCACACTCAGGAGCCTACTTATACACATCCGATAGATTGCTATAAATGAGCTTGTTCCGCCACCGTCGTCATCTTTCCACTGTTTTCATCGACTTTTCGTCCAGTGCCCACGCCTTATCGCACCATCTAGTTCCTGATCTATGTCCTCATGGCCAGTTGCCTCTGCCTCACCTATGGACGTGCCTCTTCTGCGTGGTGCGCCAGGCCCATGGGGCAGCTTTTGTTGTAATTTTCGGACCAAGCACCGGAACATGCTACCCGACCTTCCTTCCAACTGCGTGTTTTTCTTGACGCCTCTCTTAGGAAATGGCGTGAATTGTGATCGTTGAATTTGAATAATTTCATGTTTCGCAATCCTTCACTCACGGTTACTTTGTCAACGACGCGCTCTATCTCCGTTCGACCGCTACACTCTCTAACACCTCAACTGATTATATGTTTCGGACTCCGGATTCACATTTTTGGGGTATAACTTACCCTGGCTATCTTGACCAAGAATCATGCTTATGCATGGACAAATTAGTTCACACAGAATTCTTGCGCGAGATGATTCGGGGCTTACGTTCGATGTGCTACTGGTTCTATTACTGGTGTCATACGATACAACCAGTGCGTTCGGGGTTGTCATGATCACTGTCGTTATTTAGTTGATGACTTGTTCCGGAGCCGAAGATGCCCGAGTCGATGTACAAAAGGAAATTGTGCTGCCAGTCCTCCAAATGGGTATTTGTAGGCGTAGTAGCGCGCTCCTACAGTAAGCTTCCAGGAGGTGGTAGGGATGGATGTTGGAATCAATTAAGTAAACGGGCAAATGTGGTGGATTGCCTTGGGATTGGTTAATTCACATCTTATCTTATCTCACACTGCTATATATGGAACCTACTTTGTGTCATTTTTAATCCCCCAACCACCTTTCCGTTCAAGTAAATTCTTACAATTCTTATGCCGAAATTTCTCAACGTCTCTATTCAAGGCATTAAATAATACAAGTTCCAACAAAACAAAGTGGCGAAAATAAATGCTCCCTATGAGGTTCGAACTCATGACCTCAGGATTACGTAATGCATAATTCATTACTCATAGACGACCTATGAGACCTGCGCTCTAACCAACTGAGCCAAGGAAGCTTGATGATTTAAATGATGCAAATAGAACCTAGGGTTAGGTGGGCCAACTGACGTGAGGTGTTCGTGTATATTTTTCGTTACAAGTGTGTCACAACCACGAACCACGACAACGACTATCTGGCGGCCCGTCGACTCCATCGCCAGTCCAACACCGCGAGTCATTGAAAACCAATCCGGTGTCATTCTAGGACGCGTCAAGGCCGTTTAACGCCTCAAGGACTAGCTTTTCTCACACATGAATTCACGGAAACGTCAAGCACCAGAACCCCTGCTTCCTCTACGTTTTCCGAAGCAACCTCGTCTAGCCCTCGTTGGATTAAACGGCGGAGCACCTAGCCCATCTGAGAAAGAAGGAATTCTCTCTCGGTGGCTCAAGGTTGGTAACGAGGTTGCAAAGTTGACCTACGACACGGTTATGATCCTCATGCCTTGTGAGTATTCCAAAGCACTCATTTTTTTTTTTTCATCCCTCACCCTCTCTCCAGCAATGTCGATATCTGAACCGACTGAATTGTCTTCTGCAGATGAAGCAACATCCTCTTCATCGTTGTCGACATCACCCTCAATAGCCACCCCAAAGCAGACTCCATCGCCTCGCCCAATCTCGAATGCGGTTCAACATGACGATGAAATGCCGACGCCTACCCAAACCCTGCCGCGTTTCACCTTTGAGCCCACTTCGAAACCCCAATTGCATGACACTTCCAATACCCCGCTTCTTTTCACCGACCTGTCACGAAGTTCTGCAAAGCCTCCTACGCGAATTCTACATCCATCCGCGTTCACGTTCCAGACCTCGAAGCAGCCCACCATTACCCCCGCAAGCTCAATGGGCAGTATTCATATCCCAAGAGAACATGCGGCGTCGACCCCGAGGACAGGGGCAGTTGACCCACCCGACGCAGCATTTCTAGATTCTTTTCAATGGAGGACGCCCAGCCATTCTCACTCATCCACACCCGATCGCACGCTACAAACTGACATTGTGCCTACCATGGAGGGTCTCCAACTAAAGAATTCTTGGGACTCTTCAATGTGGTCATCAAATTCTTCCAACCTCTTTTCTGATTCCCAACGCAGTCTCGGCGATTCACAGGCGTCTCGTCGATCATCACAGGCAACGATGAAAAGAGATCCCCTGCGACGTAATTACCGAAATAGGGAGCACATATATGACAAAGTGGTAAGCCATTATTTGATTTATGGGCTTTAAGCACTCCCTCACCTCTCAACAGCACAAGTCCGGTGTTAAGCGCAGTCAGAAGGAGCTTCGTGAGGAGATGACTCGAGAACTCTACCGGATAAAACGGAAGTCAGGTATATAGTTCTCTTTTCGTTTGCTTGCCATGGCTTAATTCAGTGTCAGGCTTCACATCCGGATTCACCGACTTCAAAGGTGAATTTTCTCCTTCCTTATCCTCTCCTAGTTATTGACTTCGGATCCAGGATTGTTGGATTATCAAAGGCAGCTGCAAAATATTAATCTGGAACGTGCTCCCCCACCCTCACGTTCGTATCCACATTGGCAGTGTTGTTTATTTACTAAACACCCTCTTAGGTTCAGTCCCTTCAATTGGCTACAAAACAACACCGCGCACGCGCAAACCCAAGGAGGATTCCGTGAGCTCTTCATCATTATGTCCATCCGGGTTTCTAACGATATCTTCAAATAGGATGACGCCACGATATTCTTAAAACGAGCACTTGACAGCGCTAAAGCGACCCTGAACAGGTACTGCATAAAATTTCCTCTCAAATTGCAAAGCTAACACTTATCCAGTCCCAAACCTCCCAAACCCTTCTCCCCAACTCTCGAACAACTCCGAATATCTCACCGGGCGAAGGACGATGATATCGAACGACGCATCCGACCTCCTGTTCCGCCTTTGCCCTCCAAGTTGCCCCCGGCAGATGAGGCAAGGGTATCCGAACTCCTCCGCAAACGTGGGGTCATCTCCAAATTCGCGCGAGAGCAAGTGTCTGATCAGGATGTTTCTCGGCTACTCCCCTGTCAATGGTTGAACGACGAGATTATCAATTTTTATGGTGCAATGATCCTGGGACGCTCAGAAGCCACCAAGGAAAACCCGGCGCCACAGGCCAATGGCAAAAAATTGACGAAGAAGGCGCTTTTGAATGTCCATTACTTCAGTTCCTTCTTCTGGTCAAAGTTGTTGAATGAGGGGTATGATAAGGGGCGGCTTGCAAAGTGGACGAAAAAGGTGAGCCTTCCATTGAACTCTATGCTATGCAGAGCTTTTTTTCTGATGAGATTACCCAGATTGATCTGTTTTCGAAAGATGTAGTATTAATTCCAGTTAATCATGGCAATGCCCATTGGACTGCTGCAGCTATCAACTTCCGGAATAAGAGGTTTGAGTCGTATGATAGCATGGACATGGCCAAGGAGAAAGTCTTCAGGGTAAGATCGTTTGAACCTTTGGTCAGTGTTCAAGCGATTTACGTTTACCTCACATGATAGAAGCTGCGAGAATACATTAATGAGGAACATAGAAATAAGAAAAAGAAGGATTTCGACTTTACGGGTTGGGAAGATTGGGCTCCAGAAGTGGCTATTTTTCTCCTTCCTTCGGTCTCCCAAACATCTAATCATCTGTTCCGCAGCATACACCCCAGCAAGAAAACGGTTTCGACTGCGGAGTGTTTACGTGCCAGTTCATGGAAACCCTTTCACGAGGGGAGGAATACTTCAATTTCACACAGAAGGACATGCCTTATCTCCGACGTCGAATGATATGGGAGATTGGGAACGCTAAGCTCAGGGACGAACATTGATCTTTTGGGATCCTTGTCGCATTGCTATTTCGTTCCGTTGACTTTATTTTGTATTTTGCTGTATTCCCTAATAATCAGCCTGTTGCGGATTCTTCGGTGCGTTTGCTGAGATTGGGAGAACGTATTGGTATTGAAAAAAAAAGGGGTAAAAATAAATAAAACAAGATGTAAGTAACCAGGAGGAGGAGAAGAGTAAGCGTCATCTTCGAAACCACCAGGTGACCATGAAAAACCAGAACACAATGGTGAGGAAGACGATGTACCATAGCCAGCGGCAGCCTTGCCGAGCGGCCATGTTGTTCATACGTCGGAATGTGCCAGAGAGAATGCCGCCTGTCTCTGCGAATGCATCGTTCTATGCGAATAGAGGAGACGGTAAGCTTTTCCTGCTTTGAATTCATCAAACAAAATGAGTATGTGCGCACCATCTGGCTTAGCTGAATCGTCGATTCGCGAACCTCGTTCCCAATTCCAATAGTAAGCTATACCGAAATATTAACCAACAGCTCAAGGATGAACGGCAGCGACCAGGCAAACTCACTCACTTCCTTCAACAGCTTTACCTTGTTACTGAGACCATCAATGGCCTCGTCGTTTTGCCCCTCGAGATCATCGGCGTAACGATGCCCGTTCGTTAGGTTGTTCCCTGAGGGATTGTATATGCTGCCACCAAACGGTGAGGACCTCCCAGAGGCTGGTGGAGTCGCGCCCAGCAGAGCGGAACGGTCCCGGAGTGAAGGCGTGGTTCGTATTCTGGAAATTCGGAATTATAAGCACTGAAGGCGAAAATTTGAATAATTTACCC
>Ga0307517_10003439_pt1 | contig 24614 bp, 30 predicted proteins | sample 23_EM_MG_FD_194515 | JGI IMG/M metagenome (GOLD analysis project Ga0307517, IMG submission 194515) | Populus trichocarpa ectomycorrhiza microbial communities from riparian zone in the Pacific Northwest, United States - 23_EM | ecosystem: Host-associated > Plants > Roots > Unclassified | place... | reverse complement strand
CGCTTAATGTGGTCACGGTGATGCCATCCAAAATTTATACAACAAGGTAGCAGTAGAAAGGATGTCCTCCTAGTGCTAGGACCCCAATGTGAGTCCAGAAACACGGTAGTTCTCTCGCGACGCTGGCATTGACGCGCGGCGGCGTCACGCTATGGCGGTGCGGCAATTTCCGCCGCACAACGATCGCCGCAGTCCACGCCGCAGTTTCCAATTCCCAAACTTACTGGACTCATGTGCCGGTGAGTCGGAATATTCATTTCAGCATTTCAGACTCGTTCTCAAAATTCCAAATCACCTCGTTGCCATTCACATGACCATCCCCGGGCCGTATGCCGCAGGTCGCTTGTGCTTTGTCGCTTTCTGCCTTGGTCGACGCCTGTATATAACCCTCCTCATGTACTATAGGGAGCCTTTCAGTTTCAACCTTTCAATTGAAATCTCTCCCGGAGTCCCTCCTACATTGTCTGTGCTGTCAAGGATGGTCTTTCCTATGGACAAAGTCTTTCGCCTCGCATTTCTCAGTGGGAAACCCTGGGGTTCTGGATGGATGTTGGGCCTATCCCGCCTTGTCTGAAATCTGTGGTCAATATTTTTCAAAGTATACACGTCAACCAACAATTTTTCATACCTATATCTAATGGAGGATGGCCTGATACTACAGCTATATAAATCGACAGGAAATATTTGCGGCATGGTACACATGAGAGGTTGTGACCTTCTTATCTGACGGTCGCCTTTTGGAGACCACCTAAGTGACCTCAGTTCGCAAAATTGTTGCCACTCGCACAACAGTGATTGCGTTCGCCGAACGGTCTGCGAACCGTTTGCGAACACGTTTGCGAACGTATCTCCCAATGGGTCGGATGCCCTCATACCTACTTAATAAAAATCTTTTCAAATTCTTGATCAGTTTCGATGCAATCACGCCGCAGGACCAAAAAAATAGCTTAGAGACAATCTATGGTGAGGTTATGAAGAAATAGTTGTGAAAAGAGTTGTGAGTTCGACGTGTTCGGTGTCAAGTAACTGACGCGCGGAAAGTTCGGATTGAAAAGTCTTTATGTTCATGGTGACTCTACAGTTCTAAATCGGAGATGTGAGAATTTATACTACTAGATATGAATTTTCTTACGGATAGGGAGACGATGGCAACGTAGATCCTGAAAGAGTTTTAGAAAGTCAAAAGGTGTCAAGAATCGCACTTACGGGAACACGAAGTAACAGAGTTGAGCAGACTTGTCTCCAAATTGACGCTTTGACGCGTCGTAAATAATAGCGGCTAAAAGGGCTGGGACAAACAGTGATGACCATTTTTTCTCAAGGTAAAACACTTGTTAGGATACTCACCAGTGAAAAGGGCAAAAGCCAAAAAAGCATCTCGTGTAATCAAAGACAAAAGCGGGATTTTCTTCCAGCCAGAGTTGGAAAAAATTGTAACGCTCTTGTATAGCGTGAGGCTCCAAATAATCACTTGAGTGATTAGTTGGGCACCACTGTTGAATGAAAGATAGGTAAGCAACTATACATGACACAGTGAAAGTGGATTACTGACGATAGGTATAACACTGTGGGTGGCGCATGCATAGGAAGGCATCCGCCATCGTCGCTGAAGGAGAGATGGCGAATTGCGGAACTTGCGCAACCAGTAAACATAATAGTCTCAAGGACAACAAGTGCAATCAAGGGCCGTGTTACCCTGCCTTTATAGAGGGCGTGTACTAGGAGACATCAGGCAAAGGAAGGCGACACAAAAGCTGAACACACATCTGAAGACGAAGTTCAAATTCATCGCGAGGTGCAGAGTTGCAGAAACTGCAAGCTGAAAGCTGTACCATATCCGACAGTGATGTGGAGAGACGAAGTAACTGAATTGGAGGAAACCGACGACGAAAGAATTCATACTGTATGACAGAATGAAAGATTGGCCAACATCAAGATAGTAAGTACGCACGCCTGAGCCGCGAGACCCACATATCGAGATGTACAATATAGCAATCGTATTCGGTAATCCGTTCCCTTTCTATCGAAAACATAATTGGGAAGGAAAGGACTTGAGACGGGAGGTCGGTTGCTCACCGCCAAATAACCAGGGTTTCGAAACTGAGGGTTGTTGTCCACTCCCAGAGGCTGAGCATGAGGGCCGCATCTAGAGCATTAAGTATCAGCAGGACACGGGAGAGACAGTACTTAGGACTGACAAGCACATCCCCTTACAGCGAACATGATTTTGACACTGACTGCTGCATCCTCTGAGTCGGTGTCCATGTTTGTTGGGAAGGAAGACGTGAATGAGGCCAAAATTAGTCTCGTTAACCCGACTCTAGTTCGACGACGACGATGAGAAGAAATGTCGTTCCCATAGGATTTATATTTAGATTCCTTACATAATCCCAAGTTGCCAAGGATTGCCAAGGAGTGACTCTTGATAGCCAACCATGTCCTCCAACGTTTCCTTCACAATTCGCAGGCCTACCCCAGTGTCTAGGGCAACCTCCTCGGGTCCTGACTCTGACCAGGGGTCGTTATTTAAAGTTCCTCTGCCTCCTCCACCCACTCGCGGTAGCCCCCTTGTCCGTAGCCAAACTTCGTCGCCTCACCCACCCGAATCTGAGCGCATCGACAACTCGAGCGACGAGGATAGCGCTTCCGCGGACGAACTGGTGACAGGCTTTGATAAGTTTGGAGTTCAGCGGTGTGTATCTTTCGTTCCGCAAGGTACACAATGTTTTCAACTCACAACAGTCCTGTCTGCAATCAGGTTGAATGGCAAGAAAAAAATCAACAAGCCCCTCGTCATACCTGCTTTGAAAAACAAGGACTGGCGTGAGATCGCCCGCAAACGTCGCAATGCTGCACAGTATGTGCCTCCATCCGCCGCCGCTGCTACAGGAGCAGATGGTAGTGTTGGAGGTCTTGGGACAAAAGACACAATAAACTCGGGACCCGTACTTTCTGGTTTGCAGATTAAAAAGAGGGTCGCCTCTGTCACTCAGCATGAAGATGTTGTTGAAGAAACTACTGAAGTGGCAATGCAGGTTGTCGAGGAGGAGACGGAAGATCAAAAAGCTTTACGAGCCATTCTTGCCGAAGCAACAGGAGAAGCTCAACACGAAGGACCCATCCTCGACATAATACCAACGCCAATTTCAGAAACAGATGCATTGAAGCAAGACGTCGAGGAACTCCCAGATGTTGCCACCCTTGAAGATTACGCTCGCGTCCCTGTATCTCAGTTTGGTGCTGCTCTCCTGCGAGGAATGGGCTGGAAAGAAGGAACTGCGGCTTCTCGCAAACCTGGGAAAGGCTTGGTGGAACCCTACCTCCCATCAGCACGCCCAGCTCTCCTGGGTATTGGCGCGAAGGAGCAGGAAGTATTCGACGATGGTAGCAAGAACAACAAAAGAAAGCGACCTGAACGCAAATATATGCCAGTAGTCAAGCAGGACCGTGCCGACACAGCTTCGCCGAATGGCAACTCTCGTGATAGAAGAGAAAGGTCGCGTTCGCCACGACGCTCCATAGTTTCCTCGAGACGCAACTCCCCTGATCGCTACACCAGCCGTAGTGAAAGGGACAGATCCTCTAGTAAGCGAAGTTATGATTACGATCATGATCAAGAGCGACGCGCCGAAGACAGGGATAGACGAAGAGACGACGACCGGAAGCGGAACTACGACCGAGAGAGCCGTCAAAAGGGCGAGAGAGATAGACGACGCGACGATGGGCACGATCGCTCTGACAGGAATAGGGATGACTCGAGGAGGCGATAGACATCGTAATTTACCCAAGTTTGTGATTTGCTTTCGTATAATTAAATAGGCCTCTTTTAGAGATTGGGCGATTCACAAAAATTATTGAAATCCTCGACATTTCTACAGACTTGCCTGCCATACATAGAGCCTTCAACCAATTTCTAAAGGCTCTAAACAATCTGTTCTACCTCGCTACCGACTGCTTCCTTGGGTAGACCTGCCTTTTGTCGAGCCGTTAACCATTGTCACCCCGATAGCAGGTTCAGGCAATGGCCATCCGCCAGTTGAGGAACCAGGTCGACCCATTACATTCCCAGTCGGGTGTATGGGTGCATGACTCGCCGAAGACACCGCTCCAGACCAGTCGTCCTCTTGATTTGCACGATACTTATTGGTGGTAAAGGTATCCGTGGTGAATGCAGATGAGACCGCGTCATCGTCGTCGTATTTGTCATATCTCGATGAGGATGGGATCACAGGAGGATCGGAGTAGTTTTCACTTGGGTTGTGGAAAGCGTACCCCCCTGGCATTGTGTTCGGAGCAGATGGTCCATAATGAGTATCCCTAATGGATCCCAAATCTGGTGGTAAAGGCATTCGATATGACGAAGAAGGACTGGCACCACGAGGCCCACCACCTCGCAATGAATCATTGGAGACTGGCTGTGACTGATACGGCTATCAAGTTCTATTGTTTGTCTTACATTAGAGGAATTCTTACCGGAGGTTGAACACTGATCTTAGGGGCAGTACTCGTAGAATCCCGCTTAGACTGTGAGGGTTGTTCTTTGTGTTGCATCCACGAACCAGCATAGCTTGACCGTGAGTGAGGCCTATTCTGAACCGATGGCCCCTCGCTGATGGATGGTGCTTTGATAGATGGTGCTGTCGGCCGGTGAGCAGAATATTCGCTCTACCATGCAATATATATGTGAGTACACCTTGCACGTAAATTGAATTTACCCACCACGGAAAGCTGATGTCGTAAACCGCGATGTCCATCCTCAGACCTTGGGAGTGGGCTGCCGGAATATGCGCTGGATACCTCTGGTATAATACTCATTGGTGTTCGTAAACCATGGCCATGTGCACTGTTAATGATATCGAGTTGTGATAATGTTGAAGAGTTTGACCCGGAAGACGAATTTCGTCTATGAGTCCTGCGTTGCTGTGGGTTATTAGCTCGAGGAGGAATTGGGAGAGCTTCTTGACTGCTGTCAGACATTACGTGAAGTTGGGGTGAAGGAGGTGGTTCTGGCGTTCTGTGCCGGAATTCGTGAGGGGGAGGAATGCGAATTCTCATGTCTGCGTCCAAAGTTGGGATGAGATTGTCGGGCGGAATGGGGACAGTTGGAGGCCGGGGCGATGACGAAACATTACGGATGCTGGTTGGTCTGATATTTTCAGAAGGGTCGATGCTGGGATTCGGAAGAGGGGCTTGGATGAGTGCAGGAGAAGGACGTGTATAGGTCGGCGCTCTCGAATGCTCGCTGCGTGGCGCTCTTGAATGCTCACTGCGTTGTGTTCTTGAATGCTCGCTGCGAGTTCGGGGTGGGTCTAGGGGGAGTGGGGGGTATGCATGTTCAGCCTGGGTTTCTTCATCTGAATATTCTTCCTCCTGATCACCACCGATGAATGCAGCGTTGGCATTGGCAAGTTCCCTGCCTCTGTTTAAACCCTCTTCCATGCCTAACTTGTAAGCTTCCGTGTGCGCTGTTTGTATCAGGATGGTCTCGTTCAATTCGCGCGTCTTGCTCCTGTGTTTAGCAGCTTCCTTCTCAGCATTGTGCCTCTGCTTGTCCACGGTTTCAATGACATCCTGGGCACGATATATCTCACGCTGTGCAGCATCTAACTGGATCCTGTAGAGCCTAAGAGTGATTTAGTGCCAAGAAGGGTGCACGAAACAGTCGAAAAACCAACTTAAGTTCTTCCTTTGCTCTGGCTGCATCTCCCAGGGCGGCGAGTCTTGCATCGTTGACGGCCTTCAAATGGCCAGTTACCTCTTGGACTCTTCTCTCCGCATCGTCTGCCCGTCTTCTCTCGTCTTCCAGTTGCAATTTCAGTCTTTGGACCAGGCGAGCGATGTCATCGAGCTGAGATTCTTTGGAGGCGCGGCTGGAACGGCGGCGGGCGCTAGTCCTACTGCCGTTCATCTGGGAGCCGAAATCGGTGCTCTGTGTCGAGACGGAATGAAAGGTATGTGTGTACGCATGTCCGCTCTGTTCTTCTGGCGGTAGAGGGGGCAGATCCCTGATCGTATCGTCGTGAGCCATTGACCAACAATGGATGGCTTCTGGTAATCAACCATTTCCGCACAGCCACGATCACCAATGACAACACCACCACTTGAAGACGACCTTTTTGTAAACACAAATCACACAAGCAGCATAGAGAACGACTTACCTACTGTGTTCATCTCTTCATATGGTCACCGTCTCGGTCCGCTCCTTCCAACCCCCCAAATCGCTATCGACCTTCGCAGCCTTCCAAATCCCCCAAAGAACCTCAGAACAGGTCAGACAGGTCTCTCCAAGCCGCTGAGGGACTATCTATTCTCCATGGACGAGGTTCAGCGCCGTTTTGAGGAGGTCATCACACGCATCTCATCTCGACTGCAAGAAGCTAAGGACAATGGGGAGGACGTAATCAGGGTGGGTGTATGCTGTGAGATCGGCAAGCATCGCAGCGTAGCCGTAGTGGAGGAGCTTGGACGGACCCGATTTCCAGGCTGGAATGTCGTTGTGGCGCATCGAGATGTTCATCTCAAGCGCTCCAATCAAAAGGATCGGTCTCGCAGAACCAGGGATTACAGCGAGGGTGACTGACCTTGGTCATTAATTAACGTTGGCAGATTCGAGGATTTCAAGCACGATTGCACTGGCAAGGATCAAGTATATACAATGAATTGGGATTTTCTTTCAAACGCCTCTAATCATCCTCAGGACTCGGCTTTATTGTCAACATCCGGCTTGAATTCCGCCAAATAGCACTGACCTTCCCCTTCTTCGATACCAGGTGAACCATGTCGGATTCCGGTGACAGAGCAAAACCGTTGCAGCGACTGCAAGGGTCAAAACAACATGTCCGTCTGTCCTCCTTCGGTATTGAAAGTCAACTAAATAAATGTTATGGACATGGCGCTGCGTGTGGGGCCCGGTATCCTCCCTTACGGGGTAAAGATCCCTAGTCCATCTGGTACTCTGATTTGGTGAGAAGCTCCACCACATCTTCAACTAACCTTCGACAATCCCGTATCTCATCTGTGGATAATTCACGCCTAGACAGAGGTGCGCAGATGGTATTAGGGATGAGAAGCGTGATTAGGAACCGCGAGGCTGCATTCCCACTACACATATGTATAGGCGCTTCGTGGGCGCCTCGGCCTGTATAGCGGCCCTATAATAACGAGTAACCCTTAATAAGAGTAACAATTATAAGGATCCTTGAATCGGTCAGGACAGTGAATAGTAACTATTTAATATTCAACTTCATCTTCAACTGGTTTAAGTCCGAATCCGTGATTCTCTCGTATTTCTGCTTTGAACCGCTGGGTTCGAAAGTCGTTGTCTTGAACCTTTCCCGTCTCTTTCGTAAATAAAACCAGATCGACAATGCGAGGATAATAAACACGGCCACTGCAAATGAGAAGAAGATTTAGCGCCCAAAACAGCCACGTCTAGATGGCACCACCGCACAGCAACCAATCACGACTCCAATGATTATTCCCACTTTAAAACTTGTGTTTTCAGTCGAACAGGGAGAAGTTTGGGACCTGAAGAGTTTTGAGAAACCAGGGAAGCTCCGAACTGGACGCTCGTCAGGCTCACGGATTGCTATCGACACACGTTATCCCAGGGCGACTTGTATTCCTATTTGACGTCTTCGTTGGTGATGACTTCTTTGCAAAACCGTCGCTGATCAGAATAAAGAGTGCCGAGACCTGGAGAGTTCGTTTGTGATTCATTCAAGAAGGGAGGTCTATCGATTGGGAGAAAGCATGGACCTTGCGTTATCATTCCCACAAGGCCATTTTTATAGAGCAAGTGGGAAATCAGCCCCGAATAGGAGAAAAGGTCAACGGTAGCTGGATCGGAATTGGACCGGAATAGGTATTTTCCTGGAACTGGCGAGCAACAATGAGGACGAGTTTCCTTATGTAAGGCTTGAACACAAATGTATTCTAGTACTGTACAGTTACGACCAACTCTTCATCGATTTAGTATTTTTTTGTCGCCGAGATGGCCGAAAAATTTTCTTTTGATTTAAGGCGAATAAAAAAAAATACTTGATTTTCCAATGTGACATGTGACATGAAGACTTGGTCGTAACTGTACAGTAAATACATCAAATTAGCCAATAGTAGAGTGACCACACCAACTTCATCCGCCCGGTTTTGCGCTCCGTTGCCTTGTCTTCAGTATCAGAGTCGCTTTGTTCCTCTTCGGTATATTCATCGGCAAATAAATCGACAGTATCTGCATCAACAAGGTCATGAAATCGAGATTTTGTTCTATCGTTTGTGTGTGTGTTCGATCTTGAAAGAAGGTGGTCCGTGTCGCTGGAGCTTTCCGATCGGTCGTAGTTTGGATGGCGATGCCTTTTCAAAAGCATCCAAGCAGCAAACATGGCCACGATTATGGGGATTTCGATGTAAAATGATATAAAATCGAGCAGAGAGAACTTTGGGACTACAGATGACCATCCTTGAACTGAATACAAGGATATAAGTATAAAGCTAGGTGTACAAGAACAAATGGAGACTTACTCATGATGAGAAGTGTAACCGCTATGACCTGATTTACACTCAAAATTTGCACATAATATCTGTATAATTTCCTTACCACAAAAGGTGGGCCCCACGGCCACGTCCAAGACGCTCGGAATTTCAGTTCTTCAAGTGAGCGTCCCTGTTGAATCCATGCTTTTCGGAATCTCCAACTGGACAACCCAATTGACAGCCATGCAATCTGGGGAAAAGAATTCAGTATCTTACCCACACCTAACAGAGATGTGACCCACTTGATTGGAAACACCAACAATATTCTGCAACCAACCCCACAGCTCACCGCTGCCTATGAGGCTGCTAGAGAAGCAGAGGGCGCTAATACTGCTCGTCATGAGCAAAGCTGGGATTGGTGTTCCAGCAGATGTGGTCCATGAAAATAGTGTCGGAGCCTGACGTGGAGTGGTTACCGAGAGTCCTGAAAAATGAGCAATGAGGAAACAACTAGATATAGTATCTGTGAGGGTTTCACACCATATAGAACCCTTGTACCCGCAAATAATGCGTGGTTCCCTGCTGATAGAACCGAAGTAAGAACGACGGTATTCATTATCGAAGCCGCCGCGGCTGGGTGGTCCTTGTCAAATTCCGAGGAACAAAGTAAAATGGGTTGTCTCACATGATCCAGCCAATTTAAAAACAATCGTGAATGGCGAAGTGGTGGTACTCCTGGTTGAAAGATTTGGGTAGTCCCAGGGTACTAAAAGCGGTGTTAAATGAGTCAAAACGGAAGGGATCGGTTTACCATTAAGACCGATAACCAATATCGTGAGGACGTAAAAGATCATGATTCTTAAAAGATGGGATAAGGTGAGGCAGAATTACGCTCTCCACGGATTTTACCTCCAAAATACGAGTTTCACAACTTTGGGCATGTTCTTAGAGGGATTTTTGGTTTCTCCGGCCGTAATTCCCAGGCTTTCTGTGCCCCCAACTGCAGCCATGCATTGTGAGGGTGAGTCAAAGGAAGTAGCGATAACACCCACAGGCAAAGCTAGCCGTCACAAAAACTCTCGCAAATCCTCCAAATCCGCCCACAAACGGCGCCCCAGCAATTTTCCAGTTGGTTAGACCAATAAACCTTTGCTCTGTGTTGACTCCAACGTTGACAAGGGTGCCAATGATAATGAAAGCAATAACAGTAACGACCTTGAGCGAAGACAACCAATATTCTGCGATCTCTCAAATTATCAACCGGCAAAACGGTTGAGTAAAACAAAATTCTTTGCCTAATTCTCCGTATCCTCCCACATGTAGGGTATTTACACCCACAAGAAAAACCCAAAATACCAAGCTGATAATCCACACATTCTCGACCGTCCAAAATTGGAGCACAAGTTGAGCAGCCGTGAGATCCGAAGCCACAGAGACAGCGTCATTAAACCAATAATTCCAGCCTAATGCAAAGCCATAGGATGGAGAGAAGAACCGAGTGGTGTACGCATTGAAAGATCCCGCTACGGGATACTGTGTCGCCATCTCGCCAAGAAGTAGGAGGGTTATATAAACGATGAAACCCACGAGGCCATAGCAAATGAGCATGCTCGCTGGTCCTCCTTGGGCAAGAGAACGTCCTGTGCCGAGGAAAAGGCCTGTCCCTATCGTTCCTGCGATGGCAATCATCTGCACCTGGCGTGCTGACAAACCTCGCTTGAGCTTGGTATGTCTGATTATGGATTGCGAGGTGGAGCCATAGTTTGTTGGGCGGGATGTGCTGGCGAAGGCGCCTGAATCGTCGTTGATATTCATAGCGATGTGAGAGGATAGACTGGCATGGAGGGCAACTGAGCATGAGTCCACATGTCGTCGAGATGTCGTACAGCTTTCCCAGCTAAGCGGCCCGGTCACACTCCAACAAAAAAGGGTGTATGTATAGTGTTCAGGAAAACCAAAAGCTATTAAAATAAAATATACGCAAGTTGTCCCAGCTAAATTGTCCAGTTACTTTCGAAATTACAGAAGTTGCTTCCATCCAGCTTCGCGAGCTTTCTTAACCAACCGTTTAACCTCTTGAGAACGAGCTCGCGTGGTAACAAGCAGGGTATCTGGCATGTCCACAATAACCAAGTCGTCCACACCCAAACAGGCGATGAGTCGGCCGGATCCTGGCACCACGATACCACCGGCAACTTGTTCGGTAAGGACTAATTGAAACACCGTCATTGCACGCATTGCCCACGAATAATTGATCTTAACATACCGAGATGGGAGTCTCCAAGGATACGTGGCTGGTTGGCCTCTGCGGGCAACAGATCCGCGAGGGAAGAAAAATCACCAACATCATCCCAGCCTGTCATTAAATGAGCAACGTGTCCATTGCATGAGGTGAGAGGCAGACGCACCAAAGGTCGCAGGGACGACGGCAACCCTACCCTCTGCCGCAGCTGGTTCTGCAACGGCATTATCAATGGGAATCTTTTCCAGCGTTGGCCACACTTCGCTCAATACAGCCTCCCGTTGTATCTCGTCGTCCCAGACTGCAGCAATCTTGACGAGACCTTCTGCTAAATCGGGCTTATACTCTTTCAACAGGTCGAGGAGAACGGTTGCTTTTGTAACGAACATTCCGGCATTCCATCGATATGCTCCGGTGCCAATGTACTGTGCCGCTGTTCTAGCGTCTGGCTTCTCCTTGAAACTTGATACCAAGCGTGCATTTGGCGCCTCTTTAAACCCGAGTTTATCACCGAGACGGATGTAGCCAAATCCAGTGGATGGGTGGGAAGGTGCAATGCCAATAGTGACGAGATAATCCTTTCGCGCAACCTCAACGGCTTCAGCCACTGCAGACAGGAAGGCATCGTCACCAGATATCATGTGGTCAGCTGCAAAGGACCCAATGACGGCGTCAGGGTCGCGTAAAACAAGTACTGCAGCGGCGAGACCAATTGCTGCCATAGAGTCTTTGGGACCGGGTTCGCAGAAGAGGTTATTGGGGAGAAGATCTGGAAGTTGTTCGTGGATACTCTTTACATGTGCTGGACCAGCGACAACGGTGGTGCGAGCGGCCGAGGTAAGAGGGAGCAAACGATCCCAGGTGGCTTGAATGAGGGACCGGCCTTTCAGAGTGACGTCGAGCAAGAATTTTGGATGACCTTCACGGGAAAGGGGCCACAAGCGCGTTCCGGCGCCACCAGCGGGGATGACAACATAGAAACCGGGGATGTCGCGGTTGCCAAAGGGGAAAACGGTAAGGGTATTGTCTCCCAAGGGCGATGGTCGATAGTACACTGAGTCAGGAGTGGAAGTGGTAATAGAGGGTATACTCTGGTTGAGGAAGGGAGAGAGTTTGGGACGGAGCTGGGGGCTGGGAGGGGCAGGGGTCATGAATCCTGGCGTGCCATTGCGCGAGTTGTACATGAAATTATACTGCAACGTAAATTAGCCAAGTAGGAACCAGAAGGATGACGGTCCTACCTGGAGGCCTTCCCGAACCTGTCTTTCGAGGGAAGCATTGGCCATCCTAAGCTCTGCGCATTCCTGCCTGAGTTCGCTGATGTCGCGATGCTAGGTGAAAGTTAGGAATGTCGGACCAACCACGGCGACGCAACTAACCGACTTGTGGACGGCATGCATGATCTGGTGAAACATGGCCTCGACGGTGTTTGGGTGGGGACTGGGCAAGGGCGCATCGCTGGCACCAGGAAATGACATTTCTGAGAGTTGGACAAGGTCTGTTTTAAGGTCTGTTTATTTAAACCATCCCTTCGGGCGTTCCCGAACTCTCACCTGCGAACGTGCATGGTACATATATAGTTAGAAAATTAATTAATTTCACTTCCATCATGTACGTGGCAAGCTGCAGGTACACAGGTGTCTGGCAACCTGCAAGTCACTCGTCGTCACTCTCGAATTCGATAGCTTGGTATTTGCGCGCTTTCTTGTTCGGGTTCGCCAATGAAGCGCCCTTGTGGGGTCGTACTACAGGTGCAGGTTCTGTGACAAGTATTATTGTTGCATTGAAGTACAATCCGAGAAAAGTAATTACTTTGTACTGGGGTCCCTGTTCGCTTCACGTCCTTCAGCTGCGACTTGAGAGCCTTGATCTCCTCCTTAGCAGCTTTGACATCGGACTCAGCAGCGGCCAAGGTGTGAACAGGCTTGGTATCCTTGAGCGAGCTCGTGCTGGCTTCTTGCTCACGATGTTCGGATCGCACATATGGGTCTGGACCTTTTGAAACAGGATTCGTGAGTGGCAGATGTCGGAGCACGGGGTGCAATTTCGTACTTAACTCCTTGCGCTTCGAGGTGGAAGCACTCGCTGTCGGTGCTGAAGGGATACGAGTTGTCGTGAACGCGCTCGGTATCGTCGGATATTCGATGGAGGTTGGATAAAGTCGGCATTTTCTCGATTGCGCCTGCAAAGCAATCTGTACGCGAAGCCAAGATGAAAGTCCGTTCTGGATAGACTTAGGGCCAGGTGACCTACATCTATGAATACCTTTGTGGCATGTGCAGCCGCATCCTCGCAGCTCATTTCAACAAGAGGAACATGCATGGGTTTTTTGGATGTTGGACCAAGCGTAAACTAAAGAAATGATATCGAACTCACATAATTGTCACTTAGTGAATCGACATACCTTGATCTCTGCACCCTTCTCGGAGCTCCAATCACTTATACAGAGTTCTCCTTGGATAAACACTTCTGCAAGCTTTTCGGCAAACGATTCAAGCAGTTTGTCCGACGTCTTCGATCCCTGTAGATTCAGAGGTTTGTTGAGCATTACCAGCCCAGGTGTACCAACGAAACGCCATTAGAAACCAGAGGGTGGCGGATACAGACAAAGATGCGATGAATGTCTTCTTCACCCCAGGATCCTTGCCACCATCTACCCTGAGCGCCTGAGAGCCCGAGATGGATGTTCCATTTGTCGTCAGATACTGTGGAAAGCACCACGAACTTGTAAATGCTTTGGTAGATCACTTGAGTGAGTTCATCCAAACAGCTGAAATTGGCCAGAACATCAGACATGAGTTATATATGAGATGCGATTCCAAGGAAATAACTGGAGAGAAGAGGTACAAGTAAGATTCAAGATTCAAAAAGCCCGTCGACGTTAACATGATGGCCACACGTGACTATTATTTGACGCGTTGCGTTCATCTCAATTACATATATGGCACATTGCCCAATAGGAAAGCTAGATAAAATATTGTGCAAACCACGATGTATAGTGAGAATGCCGAAAGCAAGTGAACCAGGAGCTGTACACGAATAGATGACAAGGTTATGTAGTTAGATATGGGGTCGAATATCGTTGTGAGAGATACTATTGGGAGATATCCACAAATTTGATATAAAGTCCACCAAGAACGTCGATCAAACCAGACTGCTTGCTTGCAACATCTCTCTGATCACCATATCTTTCACTGTAGGAGCATTTAGGGAAAACATGCCCCAGAGTGAGAGGTTAACGAACCATTCATAAGGATCTGCTGCGTAGATTTTGCATCCTGTAACAAATTGAAAAATGATTGTCATAGGACAATGATTATGACTCACTGTCATTGACGTCAAGTGACTGTATAATACACGCGGGAGTGGTGAGTGTTGTTTAAACAGATGACCTAATAAATGGATCGCATGAATCCAACTATAAAACAAAGCTTTCTTTGGACCCACCGAATTTCTTTCTGATATCTGAGTATAATACAAATACATCAGCGTAAAATCGCTCCAGAACAGATTTCAAGGACGCACAGCCAGAGGTCGACTGGTAATCATTCGGGCGCTCTCCATATGAGATTACGTAGTGACCAAATCGAATTCCGGCATGAAGCTTGGCTGGACAGGAGTTGAACAGATATTTCGAATCAGTTGCGGAGGGTGTCAGTACCTTTGAAAAGATCAATTTTGTTCAAGAAAAGAACAATCTGTGTCTCTTTGAGAAGAGGGTTTGAAATAATATGTTTCCATAGGAGAATGGAGTCCTCCTAAAGGGGCAAAATATATCGTAATCGTAATAGCTTTGAATCCGAACCCACCAGCTTGTTCACGGATGGGTCTTCCAAGAGAACCTAAAAGATTTTGATGAGACTCTGGTGGGCTTGGCGGAGTCAATGAGAAGAGATGCTCACCTCATCAAACCCAGATATGGGGACCAGGAAGATGATGGCGTCCAAGTCGTCAAAATATGGTGCCCATGCAGCTGCCAGTGGGCCAATGTCAGAACGATAACTAAAAATCATGAAAGTAGTAATTCCGCTGACCTCGCTAAAAACAGAAAACTTAGTGGAGGAAAGAAACGATAAAATTGAATCGAGGAACTCACCAGTGATCGGGCACCGCCAACGTCATACACTCGCCAGTCATGGCTTACCATATTTCCTGACATTTTTTCTTGAGAAGCAGCTACCAAAAACGTGGGGTAACCCTACCAGCTTTTAGGGTGAAGCGGTGCTCAGAGACACCGAGTGTTTTTAGTCGCGCGCGCAAGATATCATCTGTTCGGATCAGAAAATGCAAAGTCGTAATTCATATTTGACTGACCATCAGTTGGCACGTATCTCAGCGCAGTTACACGCTGTATGGAGTCCAAGAAACTTTTCACTCCCTGTTAACCAGATACACGGTGAGGATAAGAATCATATACTCACAAGCCCGCCATATCCTCTAAACGCAGCTTTTGAACTTTTAGTAGCCGCTTCACAGTGGGGTCATTCCAAAGCTGAATAATGTCTTCTGAGCATGCGTGCAGAATGATACCAGGATCATTTGGGTCCTCGAAGTCGATATCGGCAGCACTGTCTACACTGGTTCGAGTGGTTGCCAGCAGCCTTCCAAATGCGTCCTTCCAATGCGCCGTAGAGTTAATCGCAACTTCTCTAAACTTTCCAGGGCGTCGCTTATACGGAAGGTTTGTCACAGGCGATAGATGTGTTGCTTCGAATTCTGCGGAACCTGCAGGGGTCATTTTGCGTAATAGAGCTTCTTCAACTTGTTGCAGTGGAAGGAGTCGCATCCTGAGCTTCAGAAGCTCAGGATTAATTATCGTGCCCGATCCAGAGGAATCCAGGGAGGAGGATCGCGACTGTGGAAAGCCCACCATTCCGGCTGTTGTCGGTGACCCGTTTGATTTGGCATGAGCTTCAGTAATGATGTCAAGGATAAGCCTAACAGAATGGACGATGTTAAGCTGAACAACAGCTCTCCATGAAGCTCTTTCATTCCGAAATGCCTTCAAGCCCGTTAACACTGGTACGACTGAAAGTGGAGACCAGCTGACCTTTGGAGAATTGATTAGCTGAAAATCTAGCCTCAGGCACCAAAATCAGTGAATTTTATCCGTATGATCGGACATTCATACTTTTCAGTGTCGTTGATTTGCCTGCCAGCAGGGATAAGTAGGTTTAAGCCAAAAAAAAAAAGGCACGTCGGCGTTACCTGATTCACTTTGGCCTGGAATCAACCAGCCGCTGTCAAGTAAGCAACACACTAATCATGAATGGACGGACCCAACAACAGCACGCGAACAGGTTTGGGAGCCTTTTTGATCTCTAGACGCTGCCTATTAATTTCTTCGTCGATTGCGTCTGACCGTTTCTGTGCGTCTGCCTGGGCAGAAAGTCGTGCAGCCTGCTCGACCGGAGTCTCGTTCTCTGGTGGAGCGAGTGCCCAAGCGAATGGGTCCTCCCTTTCTAGATCAAGGGTTGAACGCCGGCGGAGGAATCGGGGCATGAACAGAGGCAAAGAGGTGGGGAAGAAGGAAAGGAAGGAACCGGGGCAAGCACAGGGTATATATAAAACAGATCAAGAATATTTGCACCAGAGTGTTAGTATTAGTCTTTTCCCATGAAGAACTCCGGATCGGCGGTGAGATTAAAAGCTTCTGCATGTTACATACCTGAATGACAGTTGTCTACTCACGAACTAATTATAATTGCACCCGTGCGAAAAAGATTTATCACTTTCCCCAACGCAGCCAACTGAACCAACCTGCTTTGGCTTCCTCGGCCTTCCTTTCAATTCCCCCTTCTCGCGCCTCCGCCGCTTTCCGCTCAGCGGCTGAACGGGCTTCATTGTACAAGTTTTCTGTCGAATCTCGGGCTTTTGTGAGGCCATCCTTGGTGGCACCTTTGGCTGCGTCGTATTTCGACTCGAGATCCTCTCCAATACTTCTGCCTTGTCCCTCGTATTTATCCTTCTCGCGATCTGCAGCGGATCGTACATCCTCCAGTTTTGTCTTGCCCTCGGCCTACAATATGATGACGTCGTGCTGCCGAGCAGACGAAAAACAACAAACCTTGACTTGATCATACTCTACTTCTCCACGACGAAGTGTCTCTTCACCGCGGCTCTTGACGTCGTCCACGGTTTCCCTGCCCTTTTGTTTGGCCTGCTCAGCCTCTCGTTTCGCCTTTGCCTTGAGGTCCTGGACATCCTCAGGATTCTTAAAATAGAAGTATGCGCCTCCAGCGGCGGCAAGGCCGAGAGCGACATACATTAGAGTATTGTCTGGCTCTTTCTTGGCCGTAGGATTGGGAGGGGGTGGACCTGTGGCATAGGCGCGCCCATGTCGCATAGTCTGGAAGGCGTGTGTCAGTAGGATCATGGACTAAAGAATTATAAGAAGGAATTTATTATTTACCAAAAATCTTAGGCGTGCAGCGGGGAGACGAAACATGGTTTTGAGAGAAGGAGCGAGACAAGCTTGGTGGAGATCCTATATATGACATCACGCGTCATATGACCTATAGACTTATAAATGATCGTGTTATGTAAAATAACAGTTTGGAAGCAGGCTTATCAACCTTGATGAAGACAAAGGTCATCCTCGTCGGCGTTGGGTATGTCGATTAACATTGAATCGCTCTCCAACTCACCGCATTCCCAGGGGGGCAACATGCTCTGGAAAAACAACCCTCACAAAGCATCTCAACCGCATCCTGCCAGATAGTGTCATTATCCACCAGGACGTGCGTGTTTCCACCATCTTTTTCCCCCTTCTGATTCTCACATCTTGTCCAGGACTTTGCCCCTGTATGTAGCCTTCTTTGATCTATCCGTGCACACCTTACGCCCGTCGATCAGCCCCAGGAGCTTGTCCCTGTGCATCCTATTCATAATGTTCAGGACTGGGACGCCGCACCCGGTGCCATCGCTTGGCCTCGCCTCATCACGTTCCTCCAGCACGTAAAGGAAATTGGCGAGATCCCACCAGACCACCGAAGCCACGACCACCTTAACGAACAGAAAGAGATCACAGTCGACGATGCAGTCCGTGAAAAGTGGATCGCTGAATTTCAACAGCTCAAGAAAAAGTGGACTACAGAGGGCGAGCGCGTGGTTTGGGGACTTGTGGATGGCTTCTTGCTTTATTGGCACAAGGTACCGTCCTCTCCTCCAACCTACAAAACCCGTGTTTTGTGACTTTGGAAATCACAGGATGTGGTAGATCAACTTGACGTTCGCATAATGCTGCGTGTCCCTCATGATGTTCTCAAAAAGCGCCGCCACGAGAGACATGGATATCACACTGCAGGTAAGAAATCTCCATGGCAGTCCAGCCTTTCCTTATCTTCAGTTCTTAACCCTGACTGTTTTCTTCCCCTCTTCTTACATAATCCATAAATGCACGATCGATATTCTTTGCTCGATCACGTCGCATGCTCGCGCTTTCTGAATTAAAAAAAAAACGATATGTGCCGTCGCACCGGATCCTGTCTCCTGGAGTCCAATCCGACCCAGAGGGAGCGCTATGGCGTGACCCCCCCCGCTACTGGGAAGACATCGTCTATCCTGCCTACCTCGACGCGCATAAAGACGTCTTTGTGGATGGAGATGTCGAGCATGGCCAACCGACGAACAGCATCGAGGGGTTGATCTTGCTGGAGAGTTTGGACATTTCCATGAATGAGGCCGTCGAGCGGTGTTGTAGAGTGCTCAAGGGTGTTGGCGAGACGATCGACTTTGCTTGAACCTTTTACCTAGATCTATTTCGTACCTAGAGCTTATAGAACACTACTAAATGTTCCATGAGCAGGTGAATTTGTCGAGGCCGAGGCCTTCAGATTTATTAATCCAACTTCTCCTATTGGACCGAATTCCCTAAGTACTTGCATATAATGTAATTCAAGGCGGAGTAGAAAACACAAGCTGATACAGCAGACCCCGTACCCTCGGTGGACGGCCATACGCTATGGGTTATGGGAATTTTGAGAGGTCGAGTTGGGTGTAAAATCTGGGTTTGGCGGCCCAAACCTATGAGTTATGGGTAGGGGTAACCCGCTCTTTCTCCGCTCTCACTTCGGTTACCATAGGTCCGGCCGGGATCGGAGGGAGAGGCCGGATATCACATGGATTGCATTCGGGATAGAATACCCCGTGATGAGACGCCTATAAGTAAAGTCCATTGGCCCGCTTCATCCTCCATCCACGACCCCTACATCCTCTACACAAAAAATATAATGGCACAGGTCATCGTTGTCGGAGGCGGTCTCGCCGGTCTATCTGCCGCTCACACTCTCCTCGAGCGAGGCGCTAATGTTCTGCTTCTCGACAAGCAAGGGTATGTCTACCTTTCCCTCGCCGCATCCTACCTCCTGAAAACTCTTTTTTCTTTCAGCTTCATGGGTGGTAACTCTACCAAAGCTACCTCGGGTATCAACGGTGCTGGGACGAATGCCCAGAAGGAACTCAACATCCCCGACTCCGCAAAGATCTTCTTCGAGGATACCAAGAAATCCGTACGTTCTGCCTCTCCAAACTCTCCTCGTTCTTGCACTTACGAAGATCTCAGGCTCGTGAACTTGCTCGCGATGACCTCATTGAGGTCCTTACTGGCCGCTCTGGTGACGCCGTCAACTGGCTCCAAAGCAAATTCGGTCTCGATCTTTCAAAGGTCTCCCGTCTCGGTGGCCACAGCCAGCCCCGTACCCACCGTGGTGATGCTCAATTCCCCGGAATGGTGCGTATCTCCTTCCCCGTGTTCCCGTTCTATATCCATCCCATTCTCATTCCCATGAATGTCTAGGTTATCACCTACGCTCAAATGGAGCGTCTCGAGGATCTTGCCGTCAGCAACCCTGAACGCGTGCAGATCTTGAAGAAGGCCCGTGTCTCCAAGATCCTCAAGGACGAGTCTGGCGCTGTTACTGGTGTCGAATACGTCCGCAACGGCAAGACCGAGACAGCTTATGGCGCCGTTGTCCTTGCTACCGGTGGTTATGCTGCCGACTTCACAGAGGACTCTCTCCTTAAGGCTCACCGCCCCGAGTACTGGGACCTTCCTACCACTAATGGTGAGCATTGCACGGGTGACGGGCAGAAACTTGCCATGAACATTGGTGCCAGCGCCATCGATCTCGAGAAGGTCCAGGTACACCCCACTGGTCTCGTCGACCCCAACGAGCCGGACGCCAAGGTCAAGTTTTTGGCCGCCGAGGCCCTTCGCGGTGTCGGTGGACTCCTCCTCGACAACACTGGCAAGCGTTTCGTAGATGAGCTTCAGCATCGTGATTACGTCACTGGCAAAATTTGGGAGAACAAGAAAGTTAGTGGTATTTCTGGACTTGAGATAACTCCTATTTAATCTCTCCTTAGTATCCTATTCGTCTCGTTCTCAATGGCCCTGCCTCCAAGGAAATTGAGTGGCATTGCAAGCACTACGTCGGACGCGGCTTGATGAAGCGCTTCGACAGCGGTGAGGCTCTCGCCAAAGAGTTCGGTCTGGCACCTGCCGTCCTCAAGAAGACTTTTGACGACTATAACCAGAGCGTCCGGACTAAGAAGGATCCTTTCGGAAAGAAGGTACGTTTGCGCTCTCCAAGTTCGCTTTGAAATAAACTGATCAAATCTTCAGTTCTTCCAAGGTGAATGGAAATTCGACGACTTCTTCCACGTCGCCGTCATGACCCCCGTCCTGCACTACACCATGGGTGGTCTCGAGATCGACCCCGAATCCCGTGTCGTTGACAAGAACGGGAAGCCCATCCCTGGTCTCTTCGCTGCTGGCGAGGTTGCTGGTGGTGTACATGGTGCCAACCGTCTCGGTGGATCATCACTGCTTGGATGCGTTGTCTTTGGTCGGGTATCTGGCGACTCTGCTGCTGCCTACCTTCTCCAAGCGACATCCGCTGCTGTCCAAAAGGCTGGTGGACGATTGGGTGCCCTTGCTGGTCATCTCAGCCCGCCCTCATCAACACCCGCTGCGTCAGTACCTGGCCCAGCTGGCCCCGCTGCTTCAGGAGAATACACTCTGGCCGAGGTCGCCAAGCACAACAAGAAGGATGATGTGTGGGTTGTCATTGATGGTCAAGTCCTTGATGTCACCAGCGTGAGTGTCTCGTCTATTTCACTGACACGAGCCGTAACAATTTCTAACTTGTGCTTTTCAGTTCTTGCCTGACCACCCTGGAGGCGAGAAGGCCATCCTTCTGTATGCCGGCCGTGATGCCACCGAGGAGTTCAACATGCTGCATGACCCCAAGGTTATTCCTCGATATGCACCTGAATCTATCATTGGCAAGGTCAAGGCATAAGTAATTGTGCTCAAAAAAGTAGAACGCCATCTCGGTAGACGCTAGTGTTTTCTTTGCATCCTACATATCCCGCTCTCTTCTGCATTTATCTATATATTACCCGTTTCACGTTGAGGGTAAACGTGAACGATGTACTACTAACTCAAATACACCTACTTGCCCGAACACGCGGAAGTGAGCTCTCAATGACGTGTTTTCCTTACATCTCGACCATAAATAAATCTCAACAGGCAGGCAACAACGCGGCCACATAAGTATACCTCCCTAATTATACTCTCGGCTGTTCAGCGAGTCCTTCCCGCACCCACCATGTCCAACAACCACTATCACTCGCCAGACCCAGAGCGTGCCCCTCTCCTCTCAACAAGGGCTGCTGGCCATGATGGAAGCCCGAAGACTGCAGGGCCATCTAACCTCAAAGTTCGAGCCACTATTTGGGGCCTCCTGACGTTGCTCTTTGTTGTTGCGCTTGTCCTCCTTGTTGGATTCGAAAAGGTGTTCGGAGATACTCTGGCCCCTTACCTGGGGACACTTCCAAGCGACCCCTACCTCGCTGCTTTGGCAATACTTGACAAGGCTCCTGTGATTGTATGCTCCACTCTTCTGTCACTGTCAGATAAGTAGCTGACTTCCAACTGATAGGATGGTCATATTGGTTAGAGCCCCGGTTTACGAAGCGTGTAACTTCATCCATCAGACTATGACCCACAGACCTTCCGATCCTTGTCCGCTCCCAATTTTCGAATAATGTGTCGGCCGTACACTTGGAATCCGAAACTCCTGGCCACGTTGATATCCCCCGGTTGAAGAAGGGCAAAGTCGGGGGATTTTTCTGGTGTGTTTACAACGAGTTTTTCGCCCCGATACTACTTCTCACGAGCACACACGTCGCGTAGGTCTGTATATGCCTCTTGCCCAGATCCCAGGCTTGAGGGAAAGGACTTCCTTGGTGCTTCATGGCGAGTCCGGTAAGCAGGTGTCATTAAAACGTTGCAGGTGACGCTGAGCTGTTATTTGTTAATAAAAAAAGGGATACACTCGAACAAATCGACGTTTCGAAGTTGTTGATCGCCAAGTACCCTAAAGTAAGTGTCGCTTCATCTTCTTTAAACGACGGGAAATTTTGAACATATCCAGACATTCGCTCTGGCTCTGACATCCGAAGATGTCAGGAGTACGATTGCTGGTGGCCGAATTGCCAGCCTTCTGGGGGTTGAAGGGTAAGCACACTGCACGAATTTATCTTCATGAAAACAACATCCTCATCGACTCCTGCCTGACCTCTCAGTGGCCATCAACTTGGAAATTCGATCGCCGTTCTCCGACAATACCATGCCCTTGGGGTACGGTACGTTACATTAACGCACGTCTGCCACAATGCGTTCGCAGACTCTTGTGGATTTGAGCCTGACATGATCCCACTCCATGGCGGCTTAAGGTGCGTTTCGATCCACGTAGCCTCCGTCCTTTGTTTTGAGGTGTGCTCATGGTATTAATCGCCTTCCAATAGTACCTTGGGTCACTCATTGATCGACGAAATGAATCGGTTAGGCGTCCTGGTCGATCTCTCTCATACCTCAGATGATACGGCGAAACAAGCCATCCAATATTCCCGGGCGCCTGTCATCTGGTCCCATTCTTCTGCTCGAGCTGTTTATAACGTTCCGAGGAATGTACCTGATGATGTCCTGGCGCTCATTGGCCGTGGAGAAGGCCAGAAGGACGCTGTCGTGATGGTTTGTATCACAGCACTTCTTAACGCTGTATAATGATGGATCACGGTTTATCAGGTCAACTTCGCGCCATTCTTTGTCGCCTCACCTGGAAATGCGAATGTCCAGTCTGTTGCCGACCATGTCGACCACATAGCACAGGTCGCTGGAAAGGAATAGTGCGTCCTATTATTTCCCGCTTCCGGCTCTTCTACTTACGAATGAATAGTGTTGGCCTGGGGAGTGATTTCGATGGCATCGGCGAGGTTCCAGTTGGTTTGGAAGACGTTTCCAAATACCCTGCCTTGGTTAGAGCTTCCTTGAGTTCATTCGTTTCATTCATCTGAACAAATCTACCGGACAGATTGCCGAACTTTATCGCCGTGGATGGAACAAATACGAACTCGCTGGACTGACAGGTGGTAACTTGCTGCGAGTGTTGAAAGGCGCAGAAAAGGTTGCCACAGAGTTGCGAGCGGCGGGTGCTCTCCCTGTTTTCGACTTGTACAAGAAACGCAAGGACTTGCCTCGAAGCGACCTGGATCTTTAGGAGATATCCATGCACTGATTGATTTGTGGTGTTTCGGGGCTCGTATGTTCCCTGGCCTTTGCTCTAATCTATTGATTAGGTAGAACCTAATACAGTATATCTAGTTGTTACTACTCTGATCAACCGTGGATAAATCCTCTCAATGCAACATAGCCTCCACAACTGACTTTTTCGACACTGCACCATCTCCGAATGGTTGCCAGAAATTAACCAGTGGCAAGGGAAGTCCAATGATGAATAAGACTAAAGAATTAGTGGTGACCAACCTTGGTGCTCGAATGTTGATTAGGCACCGGATCGCTGAAGCAAGACTGGTAAGCGAGGCATCCACACAGAAAGTTGTGTGTATCGAAGCCACAATGTGGAGTACGTGCGGAACGAAACATCGCTTCTTCCAATAGGAAAGGACCAGGAGATCTACATGAGACCTGCTCCTGTAATGTCGTTCCTGAGAACCGTCGCTCGGACTGTTGTGTATAGAACGATCAGCTGAAATTGGGACTGCGACTATTTGAGTTAAGCTTCACCTGCTTGGAGGGTCTGGGCTGTAGCCTTGGTGTCCTAAACTTGAATTAGCAAGCCGAGGCGTTGCGTGGACAAAGTGGGAGAGTTTACCACAACCGACGTGAAATGAGAGACGAAAATTCGTTTCGACTGAGTATTATCCAGATAAATCCTCTTGAAAACCCTGCGGAACCCTACTTTTGAATGAGGATGGGTGCCTGTCAAACGTTAAAAGAAGGACATACAAGTTGCAACAGTGTCATAGTCGTTGGCTTTATCAAATTCCGGTATATACTTCTTGACGCGGATCCCTTGCTCGAGCTTTTTCCGGAGTAAGTCGGTCTTGTTCAGGAAAAGGATCTGTCGTTACCTTGAGAATAAAATAATGGGGCTGCAATAATCTGAAGGACCCACAAGTTGAACATTTGCAAGGATCTTATTGGAAGATAGTACCCTCCACAGCACGAAGGTATCTTCAAGGCAGTTGACACGATTGTCTTCAGCCAGACGCTCATTGAACGATGACAGCGGAGCCAAGAAGATCAGTGCAGTGATTTCGTGAAAGTAAGGTATCCATGCGGCTCTCTGGTAGAACAGCGCCATTTTTAACAACTTGTGAAATAAGAATACTCGGAGATAAGACGTACGGAGGATCGTATCCCTGATATATCATTGTAAGCATTGTAGATATATGTCGAAAATGAATGAGGAAAGAAATTGGCGAACCAGCAACGTCGTACATAATCCAATCTACGGCAGTTCCATTTGCTGCGGAGAAATAGTTCAGACAAAATATAAAGATCTCCGGCAAAGACCTACATCTGTCCAAC
>Ga0307517_10003438_pt1 | contig 24615 bp, 24 predicted proteins | sample 23_EM_MG_FD_194515 | JGI IMG/M metagenome (GOLD analysis project Ga0307517, IMG submission 194515) | Populus trichocarpa ectomycorrhiza microbial communities from riparian zone in the Pacific Northwest, United States - 23_EM | ecosystem: Host-associated > Plants > Roots > Unclassified | place... | reverse complement strand
GCGTTAGTTGACTCCTATGCCGGCATCCTTTGTGTAGCGTATTCTGCTTTGAACGGTTAGCTTTCTCCGGTAGTCATCACTGGTCAGTCTAGAATCCGTTGTGAGGTTGACGTCACGGGTTCAGTGTGGCCAAGAAGCAGAGTGTTCCCCATTGAGCACAAGCGTGGCCCGAGCTTCATTCCGAGGGACAGCGGGCGGCCAGCATCGTAAGCGTGAACAGGCAAGAAATTTGAAAAAGTCCCACGAAGGCAACAAGGAACCATATCCGTTGGCATGTCTGGGATGAGATATTTGAAACCATTCCTGCCTTTGTTGCCCAGCTACCTGCCATTGAGTCCGGGCGGAGATGACCGTGGACGATTGCCAACTTCCAGCACGAGATCTCAGGCTCCCTTCCATCCAACGACGCGCCGTGGTCCAGGTGCTCCATCCTCGTCCGATCCACCGCCGCGAATCGTCACGATGTTCATCATCATCGTCGGGACAATGTGCTCCGGGTATGTGTAAACCTGAAAAGATAATCCTGCCACGTATCAGGGGACATCTTCTGCATTCTCGCCTGCAGACTACGAGCCGAGTACTGACTCCGTCTCCACCTCTCGTTGCTCCTTCTTCCGGGATTGTCCAACGAATCAATTCTCCTTTCTGGGAGACAGGAAATCGACGCTAGAAGACTACCTCGTCTCCCGCCATAGCTTCACATCGATCCATCTCGAATCCGAATCCGCCAATCACTACGTGCGTACCCGCGAATTTACCTTTATTTTTCTTTTATTTTCCGCTTCTTCTCTTGTTTGTCCGTTGTGGGTGGTCCATTGTGCCCGTTGCTCTCTGGCTTGAGCATCACCAAACGGGAAAATTCGAATACACACACTTCATATTCGACTGGACTATCCCCCATACGGAAAGCAGAAGGGGATGTGGAGAGAACCTCGCCCTGACCCTTTGTTCGGTTTAGATACGACCCGGAGATCATAATGGACAAGGATCCGGACCCCAACTGATACGGTAAGCCACCACCCCAAATTCCACTACGCCACGCGAGAGAAAAGAACCGTTGAACGAAAGACGGAATTTCGCCCATCACTTTCTTTTTTCTTTTTGGAAAAAAAAAAGCGGAGCGGGAGACTCCGATTCATTCCTCACGATGAACTCCCCAAATCCGGGCGAAGCGGCAAGCGGCGGGGAGAACTCCGCTTCGCAAATCGGCTTTCTGGCGAGGGCGGTGTGGAGCCGGAACGCTCGAGAGATGTTGGACCACGTTACGAGAGATTGGAGGAATCATTATGTGACGGCGGGCGACTTGTCGTACGACGAGTTGCAAGAGTTCGCTATCCGGCCGTTCGTGTTGATCGTCAGCTTGGACGCTCCAATATTGGAGAGATTTAGGAGAAAGACAAGGTACTGTTGATATTCTCTCGAACTCAGCCGAAGTGAGGAGAGAGTTTTGATCCCTTATTTGTTCGTTCGATAGGCTGGCGAAACACCACGTCTCGTTGGAGAAATTCATCCTCGACCACGATGCAGAGGTGTATGGGCGGAAACTCCTCCCAACCCAACAAACTGACGGACGTTCGCCGATCCAAGAACTAGAGAGGCTGGTTCACCTGCGGATCAACAATCCGTTCCAATCCGTACCCGATTTCCATGCCCATTTGGACTCCTTGGACCTATTAAACGTGGACAGGCTAAGACCTCACTGGGACACTTACTTCATGGTACGTGCGGCAGTTCCGCGGTACCACACCCCGGACCATCCCACCGATATTAGGAGGGGCGGCTAACGGTTAGTCTAACCCCTCGTTTCCAATCAGCACCTCGCTTCTCTGGCGTCCCGCCGTTCGAACTGCATGAAGAGGAGGGTCGGAGCTATCCTCGTCCGTAACAACCGAGTGGTAGGCACCGGGTACGTCACCCTTCAATTCGCTCGCGTGCTCATCTAAGGCTGCACGTTCCCTCTTATCTCCACCGGTTGTGGGATGGACAGGTACAACGGAACTGCCAAAGGACTGCGGAACTGCAACGAAGGGGGTTGTCCCAGATGTAACTCTGGCAGTTCGTCGGGACACGCCCTAGATCTGTGCGTTTGCCTCCACGCAGAAGAGAACGCTCTTCTCGAGGCAGGTAGAGAAAGACTTGGTGAGAATACCGTGTTGTATTGCAACACTTGCCCGTGTCTCGGCTGTTCGGTAAGAATAATTCAGTCCGGAGTCAAGGAGGTCGTGTACCACCTGGGTTACAAAGTGTACGTCCGATCCCTCCTTTTTTTGTTATTCGCCAAACCTACGTTACCTCTTCCCCCCATTCACGCTTTACGAGATTAGAGATGAGGCATCCGCTACTTTATTTAGAGAAGCGGGGGTAACGATCCGTCGTCATGCTCCCCCAGATCCGTTGTAACCCTACAATGAAACACCACGACATTTCATCCGTCTATCGAACCAAGAACAAGCGTCACGTTTTCCCCAATATCCCACTTCTCTCCCATCCACTTCGTACGAGGATCGTCGCCTTGTATACCCCCCACTGTACCTTCTAGAACCAACCACACCGCGTCTGCGTTCTGTTTCGCCACCGACGTGTACAACTCCCTCGTGTACTTTTGCAATTCCTCGTGTACCCCCTTCCCCAGGAACCGTCTGAACAATAAGATGACTTCGAACAACGTCGTGTCCTCCGTTCTGACCTTTTGGATTGCGGCAGTGACCGTCCTCAGGATCGACCGGTAGAGTCGGTGAGAGTGGGTGTAAGCTGATTCGGTCCCAATGCCACCCTCATATCCCCGCCGTGCCAAGGCGCTAGATCTGTCCCCCACCTCCAACTTGTCCAACAACACTCTAAACTTTGGCCAAACGTCATCCCAGACCCTCCTCTGCATAAAGCTGCCCACGTTGACAGTCAAGCTCTCGACCAACCCCGCCGCTGCGCTGACGACCCACCCCTCCTTATCCGAAAACCTGTTAAGCACGAACGGCCAAGCCTGATGGATCGACGGCAACACGGCCGACGCGGGTAAAACAGGTACCGAGTTCGTGAGGAGCGTTAGGATGCGAGCCCGAATTAGTGGAGACGAGTGGGTCAGGAAGTATATCGACCGAGAGACTATCTGTTTCGTCAACGATTGTGTCAGAGTTGGGACCGGGTCTTCCCCAGTTGGGTTGGCTGCTTTGTCCACTTGGTCCGATTCGCTGGCCTCCTTTCCCCAGGTTTTACGCGGGGCAGGTCCGTACTCCGTCGTATCCTCTCCTTCTGGGGCCGGAACATCCTTTCGGTGCTCCAACCAATGGAAGAATTCTTCGAACCGCTGATCGTCGGTCGGTGGTCTCGGTTCCGGGGGAGGGTTCTCATTCGTTCGGTCGACTCGGGAGCTCTCGTCCTCGCCTACGATTCGCGCGACCTCCGCTAGAACCTCCACGAGACCTTCCACGAGAAGCTGATATCCGTGGTATTCATCCAGCCGATCGAAGCATTCCTCCACGACGTCACCGGCCTTCTCCACCACGTCCTTGCCGATGAGACGGACAAGGAGTACAAGAACCTTGGTAGCGTCCAGGTCGAGCCATCGTCGACTCAACCGTCGAGATATCGCATCTAGCGCGTAGTCGAAGTTGGCCAAGAGGAGGTTCGCAGGAGAAGCGTAGGATGTACTGTTTGCGACGTATTTCAACCCTGCTAGGGCAGACGACGAGAGGTGGGTGTTGGTGGAGACGGTAGAATGGAGGATAGGGTAGAGAACTCGGAGGAAGAGGGATGAAAACCGTGCTTGTAGTATCCCAGAAGATATCGATAGGAGTTGGATCGACAATACTGCGTGCAGATGCGGCTGAGATGTGGGGGTACTCCGCTTCCCCTGTGAAGAATCCGAAGCACCAGGGGCCCGAATAGTCAGAAGGCCAACCTTGTGTTCAATGAGCATATTCTCGTCAACTACGTCGACGAGAGCCTGATTTCGAGTCTCTTGAGTTGGCGGGACCACCTCATCTTCCTTCGACTCGTCCCATAGTTCAGAGATGGCCTTCGCTACAGACCGCGCCAACTTCTCGATACGCATGTTCCTCTTTCTGACGATCCCTCCCGGACTCGAGTCCAGTGAAACCTTTCCGGCGCCTTCCAATAAGCGAGCAGCACACCAGAGTGCAGCGATGGCGTCATGCCTTTTGCTCTTCCGCCCAACACCGATAAACCACTCGATTGCGAAAACGCATCCTTCCCCAGTGGCCTGTCCTAAAGCTCGAAGCATGCGGACCAACGAGTTTGAAGTACTGCGGGAAGTAATGTTCTTGAGCGTCAACTCGGGGAAGGGTACATCGACTGGGCCGGCGTATTCGGCATCGAGGATCTGGGCAGCGGAGAAATCTGCGGTACTGAACTCTGGTTCACCAAACTCCAAGACAGAGAGTAGCACCCATCCCCACTTTTCGATGCCACCCATGGGTCCCGTGAGTTTTTGGAGGCGAGTGGAGACCGCTGGGTTACGTTCCTCTCCATTTGGACCGGGAGAACACAATCTGCAGATGGCTTCGATTAACCCTGCCGTGTGCTCTACCTTTGATTCCGATTTAATGGAGATAAGACGTGGTAGTGAGGACAGGTAGTCGGAAGTCATGTCGGAGAGCGTTTGCATAAGAGGGTGGTACGTTTTGGTTCCCGGTCGCAATAATCCAGCGAGGTGTGATGAAGCTTTTTCGGAGACAGACGTAAATGGAGCATTCGACAGCGAAAGGAGGTGGGACAAGAGGAGTGTTTGAGTTTGTGGTAGGGTGAGGGTAGTCGCGGAGAGGACAGAACAGGAGAAATTGCACAGCGCTAGGAGGGCTGAAGGAGTGGGGTGTGATGAGAGCGAAGATAAGGAATTCATGGCGATATGAAGCTGGGAGGAACTCGCGCGTAGCCAGGATTCTGTACGTTTTGTGGCATATGGGGTGTCTTTGGAGGATCCTTCTGCAACGGAAGCTTGGGCAGATGTACTGAGCTCCAGGAGGTCCTCGAGGTCGTTTACGTGTCGTATCGCCCCCTCCTCAAGACACACATCATCGCCAATCGCTTTCACGACGACAACTTCCATGACTCCGAGTGCTCCGGCGACGGTTTCTCCGTTTGACCACCCCTTTCGTGCCGATACGCCTAACGCGACTTTGATCATGGTGCTGACAACTCCAGGCAGAATTGACGGGACAAAGTAAACGGGTGCGTAATCATCAATCATGGTGCGCAATACTTGTAAGCAAGCCCGTTGGAGGGAAAGGGTGGCCGTCAAGGATGCCTCCATGACAGATGTCAAGGTTTGGCCGAAGATGGGGAAGAATTGGAGGGAACGGGCATAGAGAGCAAGTCTCGCGGTGTTTGTTTCGCGGCGAGGATCTGGTGCGGAACCTTCGTCGGTGGGAGGGCCACGTAGGAGTCGGAGTAAACACTGTACTGCGGCTTCGCGAGTTTCGTCGTCCCTATCCCTTCCTTTACCCTTCTCGCTGAGTCCAATGACGATTGAGCCACAAAGCATATAGATCTGTTCCCAAGTCTGGAGGTCAATGGTCCACCACCACACCTCAAGGAGGATACGAAGGACGATCAGGAGTTTCTCAAGTACTTGATCCGGGATGGCGGAGGAAGCGTTCCTCCGGATGATCGTGGATATCGGGATGAAGACGTAGTGAACCAGGTTTGGGGCGAGTCCGCCCGCCGAAGACGCTGCTTCAGTGAGGATTGCGATGATTTCCGATAGTAGTCTTGACACGAGTGGGATGGAGGATGGAGACAGTTGCGAATTCGCGAGCAGCGGGACGCATGATGTCTTCAACTTTGCACACCCATTCCGCTTCAGCTACGTCGCCCTGCGGAAGACGTACACGGACACATACCTGAGCGAAGAGCGGGGACGGAGGAGGTCTGCCATTGGTATCAGCATGGCCATGAGTTGAAGTCATCAACGGAGATGAAATCGGTGACGGACATCAATGATCAAAGTCTAGCAGGGGTCCATAAAAAGCAAAAACACTCTGGTCTGCTCTCACAGGATGGGGTCCGCTCCTAGCCCCGGGTCCCACCCCTCCTCTTTCTACCACCTTCACCTCTTCTCTCTTAGCCAGGTAATGTTCTCGAAGTCCGGTTCACGTCCGGTTCGGGCAAAATCTGGCGAACGCGAACACTGAACTTGACTGTAGTTCCCAATGGCCCTGAACGCGAACGCGCGTTCGGTTCGGGTTCGGGTGCTCTCCGTTCAGTTCAGGTTCAGTTCGGGTTCAAACGTTGAACGCATTGGTAGCAAGCAATTTTCTATTGAGATAGTAGACAAGGCTCGTAGCATGTCCTTTATGTATTTGTCTAAGTCGCCCTTTGGGCATTGTTTGCTACTTTTTCAGCCACAGCCTCCTCCCGACGTCGCGACGTTTCTCATAGTGTGCATTAACAAACTGTAGGCATCCAAAAGTACTGGCATAGACTTTACCACAGCGTGTATCATCATTGAGACGCGCATTGCCCGAGAACGCCTTCTACAAAGCAACTGAGGAGCCCTGAACTGGGAGGTGGTCAAATGCGATCCTCGCAATATCTCCATGGAGGATACTCATGGTTTGGGGAGTGTACCCAGGCTATCTCACTTGGGTTCTTAAAGCCTCCATCCGAGTTTAATGCAAAACTTTCAGTCATAGCGAGGGCGCCTGCACGATGGAGGGTGACGTGCTCTCGTGCCACCTCTGCGGGCCAACACTTAGGACACTGTACTGGACTAAGCTAGGGTACATCCGACGGGTTCGAACGCGTCCGAACGCGTTCGGACGCGTCCACTAACCTTCACCGTGTGGGCGAACGTGAACCGAACCATATGAGAACGCGGCGTGAACCGGACCAGACGTTCGGTTCCCGTTGGTCGCGTTCGTGTTCGCGTTCGAACTCAGGTTCAGCGGGTTCTGAACCGGACTTCGAGAACATTATAGCCAGGGATATCATCTCCAAAAATCCTGTTCATAGACTCTTACGATTCATTCACTTTCGGGTGAGTTGTCTCGGAACGGTTATTACCGCAAGAGGCTCATGTGACCCCAGCATCGCGGCTTTACGTAGAGCGTCCATCCCGGGCTGCGAAATCCACATCGTCAAGAACGACCAGTTCACAATTCAACAGCTCATTCCGCACCTCCCCCATTTCGCCGCGGTGATCGTTGGTCCGGTCCAGGTTCGCCGGAAAATCCGCAGGACATTGGAGTCATCAAGTATATCTGGAAACTGCCGGATGAATTGCTTCCTCCAACATTCGGTGTCTGTCTTGATCTCCAGAGCCTTTGCCTCGAGCATGGAGCCCGGTCGAATGCCTGTCAGTCGCGAAGCATGGACTCATTTCCAAGATACACCACATCGACAAAGACATGTTCAAGGACGTTGGCTCCATCGAGGCGGTTCGATACCATTCCCTTCATGTCGACATTTCTGACTGTCCTGACTTTGAAGGGCTGGCGTGGGCTGACGACGGGTCGGAGAACGGAAGGGTCGTGATGGGCGTTCGTCACACCACGAAACCGTTGCGGGCAGTTCAGTATCATCCTGAGTCGGTACGAACCATTGGAGGGGGAAAGCAGGTCATCCACAAGTTTTGGTTGTCTGCGAAGACACGGAATGCGACTAGGGACATAGAACCTTGGGGCCGGACTCAGCATTCCACCTTCGGACTGTCCTGGTCCCTGCTCTCGATCCGGGACGCCTCCGCTCCAAAGTCACGGGTGGTCATTCCACGAACCGTCACAACCGCGGTCTTTCACCTCCCGTACTTCTCGACACTAGAAATTTGTGAGCTTCTCGGTGTCAAGGATGAATCATCCCCATTCGTCGTCCTCGATTCCGCTGCCAAACCCGGTCGCTTTACCATCATTGGTTTACTGTTGTTGTCTTCTCCGCTGTTCATTGGCCACTGTCGCGACTCGTTTGTCACCGTCATGACGGGTGACAGAATTCTAAGAGAGCAATTTGGTACCAACGAAGTCTGGTCCTGGATAAAGTCCTTCATGCATCAGAAACGCGGTTTCGCTGACTCTCCAGATGTTCCCTTCTGGGGAGGGCTTGTTGGGATTCTAAGTTATGAGATTGGTGTAGACAAGTTCAATATTTTGGGTCAGCGCTGCTGGACAGGGTGAAAGCATCCATATCTGAACATGGTCTTCGTTGAATGGTCCATCATGGTGAATTCCATGACGAAGATGCATGTAAAGTTGCAGTCCATCTTCCAGATGTTTGAGGCTGAACAGTCCTCCTAACAGTCCTCATAATTGTGGTTTTGTTTGTGGATTTATTTTTATTCTCCTAGGTTTATGTGATTGCATGGGCTGAGTGCTGACTTGCATTGCTGGGTGGACACACATGGAGCTGTTAGTGTTTGAATGCTGACATCATATCAAATATTGTCCAACCCCTTATTTGAGATCTGTAATTGATTGGTGATGACCCCACTCACCTTTCTATTTACCACAAAGACTGACGGCATCATGCCTGGTGATTGCAATGTCCCACTGTTACCTCAGGAACTCAATGATACCATAATCAATGTTTTTGGGTCTGCCAATAATCACCAGGATCTCCTATGCTGTTCACTGATTGGTGGATAGCTTTGAGTGGGTGGGGGTCAATCTCAGTACTGCCTCCTCATTATTACTGTTCCACCATGAGATTATCCTGTCCTGGTGCAAGAATGCATGGGTAGATAACCATCTACCTGAGTTCATTGAGATATTATTTTCATTGAGAAAGATTAAGCCCAAGAACCTCTATCATTCTAGTGGAAACATACTTACCTTCAATGGGACTTCAAGGAGTTTGGGTGCCCTGGGAAGAGGACAGGACTACATGAATTTTGATGAGAACCCAGTGGTTAGTTGTGTAATACAAACTGTGAGTGTTTATTTATTTGGCAAGGATATTTCTGGGACATAGAGGTACAGGAATGAATGAACAGAATACATAAGCTGCAGATCCCTAATGAAGTACATGATTGCACTCTAGTATCAACACCTCTCCAGAGCTATAACCAGCAACCAGATACTGACCATCCCACTGTGCATCTGAACACCTTGCAAGCCTCTCAGGCAGTTGGAAAACTACCCTCCTGGAAACTGAATCCTGGACCCCAGGTAGAAATGACCGCCACTTCCTGGCACCACCAACGAAATCCATGCAGGGCCTATTTTGGGAGGTCTCTGATAGTTTAACAGGAGATGAGCCTGGGGTTCCAAAGTCCCAACCCTGGATTGGCCTTTTTGTGGGGGGCCAAACCCAAGTTCTTAGGCCATCAATGGTTAGGGTGGCATCTTGTTGTAAGTCCAAATCTACCCATGCTTTTCCCACAATCTCTCCTGTCCACAAGGACCATGCCCAAATAGACTGCAAATACATGCAGAAAACTGTAGATCCATCCCCTGATATCCTGAGGTCCTCAGCCCTACCCCTGGGTGACAGCATTGTTCTGAGGAGCCCCCCTTTCTCAGTATCCCAGATATAGATCTTCTTATCTTTGAACCAAACAGAGATCAGCCCATTATTGGTCAAATGGGTATCCATCCAGTGGGAATCTTTGGCTGGAGTTTGGAAGGATGACCTACAGAGGCCAGCTAAGATATCCCAGATCCTCACCATCCCATCTGAATGGCTTGAAATTGCAATGCCACTCTTTGCCTGGAGAGTAATGGACTTGACTGGAGCTGAAGCAAGGGGTGGAGACTTTGGATCAGCTGGAACTAGGTCTGTGGATAAGGTCTCAATCTGCCAGAACTTGACTGAGTTGTCCCTGGATATTGTGATGAGGGAGGAGGGGGAGGAAAATGCAAGGGATAAAATATCCATAGAATGGCCAATGAAGGTCTCAAGTAGGTGAGGGTCTGTGCTGGTGATGTCCCAAATATAGACAGTGATACCTGCAGCCACTGCAATAGCCTGATTATCAGGGGAGAAACAGCAGCAGCTAATCCTATCATTGGGAATAGAGAATGTAGCCACAATTTCCTTAGAATCAGACCTTTGAACCTCAACACCTGACCCACTGCACACAACAAACTGGGCACCATCCAGGGAAAAAGCAATACAAGAACCATCAGATTCAGGTGCAATTTTTTGACCACTAATGTCCCACTGCCAGATCTTGCCATTAGATATAGATATGAGGTGTTTAGGGTCCAGGGGATAGAAGCAAACATAATCCATACGATACTCCTGCATTATCATGTGATGGTTTTCCCCTGTTTGAACATCCCACAGAAAAATTGAATTGCCACCACCTGAAGCAATTGTGGTGCAGTCTGCTGAGATGGAGACAGAAATAATCTGCTGTCGACTCCTGAAGGTCTTGACAACCCCACCAGTCTGCATATCCCAGAGCTTGACAGTACAGTCCCAACTACCAGACACAAGTAATGCCCCATCTGGTGAAAAGGCGAGGGATGTCACATTATGAGAATGTCCAGAAAGAATGGCCACCTGGCCACCTGTGATAGCATTGAGAGTGATAATGGAACAGGAATGTAATCCAACTGCAACAGTATCTTTCCAGCATGCAAGGGTCCCTGGTTCACTGTCTAATAAAACTGTGCGGAAGCATGCCCCCCATCCAGATGAGACCCCCTTAACTACCATGATCTCTTGTGAGAACTCTGCACTGTAGAACTGATGGAGCCAGGATGAAGGAGGGGAAATTGGAAGGGCAAAGTCATAGATGTAGGAGGGTGAGCCACAGATCATGTCAAAGTGTTCTAGGACCAGCCTCTGGCTATCAGCTGTCCACTGACACCTGACTCCTGCCTAAATATATGTCAACACAGATATGAGCAAACAGTTCTGCACAGCACTCACCAATGCACACCATTGTTCAATATCATTTATGGCATAAACACTAGCATCAAGGTTCCCTGTGAGTGCAAGGACCTCAATCCAATATGGCAAATATGTTGTGAAGAATTGGTTGATTCCCTCCTCCACTTCCTTGATACAGGGGCTGCTGGCAGGAATCCTCAGAAGGTGCTTTGCCCAGGAGCAACATGCATATTTGAGGGCATCTCCAATGTGGGCCTTGCAGAGAGAAGAAAGATCCTCAACCCCACCAAGAACAGCACAGCTGTCTAGGTTGCAGATATTCTTCTTCAATCTCTCCCTCATCAGGTTAAAACATGACAGTAGGATTTCTGCATGATGGACTGCAGGCTCCACAAGGAACCTTCTGTCTTTGCACCTGGCTGGATCTGTGAGGAAGTCTGGAAATGACTTGTGGAAGACTTGAATGGGGTCTTCTGTGTTCTCAGGAATAAGGAGCAGGGAGTGGAGGGAACAAAGGGTAGTTGAGATGCTGGGTACTCTCAGGAGGTCTGAGAGTGCCCTTGCTGAAAGAGGGTTGACCACAAGTAGCACTGTCCCAACCACAGCCCTGAAGCGGGAATGGACTTCTTTGGTATCTCGGTCCATGTTGTCAACTGCTTGTTCTAGGACCTGGGTGTAGAGGAGGTCAATCCCAGACCATCCTTCATGAGCAGTACTTTGTGTGAGAGAGATGATCCAGTCCAGCTGCTCAGTGGGTGTGTGGCTCCTGGATTCGAAAAGTTTGACAGCAGTTGAAGCATAGATGAAGAATCCTGCTGCCTTTTCGCAAAGAATCCTGATGTCGGATGGGCTTGGCCGATCTTGTGGTAAGTCATAGTCACTTCGGGTTTTAGCGACGTTGGTCAACCGAGTCCTGAAGAACAGCTCAATATCACTATCCACCGAGGAACGTTGGACGTCATGCAGTCTGAGGATTTCTGTGATGGGTCGGAGTGACTCCAGACGGAACCCGGACCGGATCCGAGGCTCTGGACGACCGGTGATGAAGAACTTGATGTGGGGGATCTCGTCCACGTAGCGGGCAAGCACGGAAAGAATGGCTGAGGCTGGTTCTTCATCCTTGCACTCGTCGAGGGCGTCAATGACGATAAGTGTCCGAGTCTGGGCGGCTTTTAACGGGCGGACAATAATCCTCTCCATCTGGGAACAAAGAGATTCCCGTCCAACATCTGGATTAGCCTTCAAGACCTTGACCAACCGCTCTCGATATGGGAGGTACCGATAGGCGAGTTGGAAAGCGAGAGTTGGGAAGATCGATCGAAGGTTGCTTCTGTCCTCGAAACTCCGCGAGCAGAAGAAACTGGCACCAAGCTTTCCGTCTGCGAAGCTGATATCGGCGAACGTCTGGGCGATTGTCGACTTCCCGGTCCCGGCAAGGCCATTTAGCCAGAACACTCGGTTGTCTTGTTCGTCTCCCAGCCATCGTTCGAGTTGCAGAAGCACATCCGTCCTGGTTCCCCTCAGGCACCCCTGCCTGTCCCCGGCACGATGCCCAGCTTCAGCGGTGTGACGCATCTTGTCCAGAAGTTGACGATCCGTATCCCCCTGTTCGCAAGTTACTACGAAGAGTGGAATCGTAAGGGAGCGAGACTCACGATCTGCTCGCAGCGTTCATCATGGAGGTCTTGTTGCAACGAGGTCTAAGCACTTATTAGCTATGACGAGAGCAAGCCATCCGGCAGGGCAGACCTGATAGTCCATCAAAGCATAGCTAATATCTTGCACCAGACCGTTAAGCTTCTGTGCGTTCTCAGAGTTTTCGAGGAAGAGCGAGAGATCCTTCTGGGTCGCCGTTAACTCCATATCTTGGCCAATTGCTTCCAATTTCCTGGAAATTACAGTCCGTCAGACTTGGCTCTCATCCTGGAGAATGCGGGCTCACCGTTTCAGCTTGTTTGCCCTCTCCCCCTCATTGACGTCGCCTGGGGGGATAGGCGCAGAGAGCGATTCAGAAAGAATTCTGACTCTGGACGCCAATGATTCTATGACATGTTCGTTTACCTCCGTTCGCTAGAACAATCATAAGCATCGCAAACTGAATGTGCGGGGGGGCCATACTTGGCAATTGTCGAGAATAGAGCAGAGAGATCTGGCGACAGATTTGAGCGGACCGAACCCGCCTGGGGAGTCTCTCACCCCACGGAGCAATTCAACTGTGGCAGATGCGGTGGGTTTGAAGTCCGATTCCTTCTCATCCGGGGCGACGCTCGGCTCGGGGGTCTCGTCGGGACGAACAACTTCTGGTTCATGGTCAGGAAGGTCAGAGGTGCCTACAGCGTCAGAAGGAACGATCAGGGACAGCTATAAAAACAACGACATCCACGTACTGTCGACACTCCCACCATGCGAGATCGAAGGAGTGGATGAAGAGTGGTAGACTCCATAAAGTTCTCCGCTGTGTCCGCTTCCCGTCGCAACCTCGATTTCTGGGCGTGTGTGCGAATCCCTCTGGCTGGTTTCCCCTCCATCGACGTCTGTCTCTCCCTCTTCTTGACCGTTATCGCTTCCACGGGTTGGTACAGATTCTGGCCCATCTGGCTGAGGGGGCGGGTCTGTCGAAGAAACTTGCTCTCCAGCTGTGTTAGTTCTATCCCCTTCTCGGTTGTAACTTTGGCTCGTTACGTCGTGAGACTCTGGTTGCGGAATCGAAGTCGTCAAGTCAGCCCTCTCCCCGCCGGGATCAGCCCTCGTTCCGTCCGGTTTGCGTTTTCTTCCTGTCAGTCGGTGCTTGAATATCTTCTTCATTTTGGAGAATGAATCCCGTACGTTGTCCATGTCGGTGTGGATCGGCGTAGATGAGCGTAGATGGTGGTACGATGGTGGATGACTGGCCTCGTGGCTTTGACGCTCAACGTGGACGCAATGCGTTATCGTGAGGGCGTCTATCCCCTGTAATGGGAGGTCTTGCGTGGCGGCATCCGTCCTTTTCGCCCACATTCGTGTCAGTTTTTTGCATGTGTACGTGGTTTATCATTGGCTGACCAGTACCTGCACCCCTTCGATTTGAAGTCCGCTTCTTGTCACCGCCGAGCTCGGGCGCCTCCAGGGTGCCTCCGACCGATCCTTCCTCAAAGGGATACACGGCTCTGCCTATCCCTACCGTCGTCACTGCGTACGAATCGTAGGAGAAGGCGTCGGAGACCTCCATACAGAGGATACATGCTACTTTCCGCACTGTACCCCGGATAGCTAGGAAGGCATCAAACGGATTGGGGGCGAGTTATGTTGGGAAACTACACCTGAGACTGGAGAGGGACATCGAGGCAAACGCCGTGGCTGTGAGCGGCATCTACAGATTGGTGACGACAAGTGCGGCCGAGGTGAAGGGTGGGGACACAAGCCTGCGTTCAGTTGCTGGATATGTGTCCGCGGGGGTGGAGGATCACCGTAGTTTCCGACATACCCAGAACACGTCGAAAGGTTGTGAGGATACCGACGGTCGAAATCTGGCGGTAAGTGACGTTCGTACCCCACCCATCACCGAATAAATAGTGACAACTGTCTAGGTTCAAACCAGGTCAGCGACTTTGAATATTGCGGGGCCCCGGCCTTAAATTTTCGTTCAGGTACTCGGAGAATCTCCTCGTCGCCCAGGGCCTTCGGACGCGACGAGTTTCTCGAGAAGATCGTCGACCTGGCGGAAAACCTCGTACCGGTTGCTCTCATTGGTTCCGACGGGTTTGGCAAGACATTCGTCCCTCTGGCCGTCCTCCATCGCGATTGCACCAAACAACGGTTTGATGGGAATCGTCGGTTCATCTGCTGGGACCAGTTCTCAGCAACGTCCACTCGTTTCCGAGTCCGGAGCGGCTCTTCAAGGTGACCGGTGCAGGGATCGAAGATCCTGAGTATTTAACTCCCCGCGTCCATCCCTATCCTCATTGAAGGAAATGATCCGAGAAGGCCGAATCTATTCTTAATCCGCAGCGAACGAACGCTCGGGAGATCTACACCTTAGAGGAACTGAGTCGACTGGAGACCATTTGTCTCTGTATCACGTCCCGCCTTCCCATCCCTCCCCCCGACTGTGAGACCACCAACGTCCCGACATTGCCGATGGGACCTGCACGCGGCACGTTCCATCCCATCTACCAACACAGCGAACGGTCCAACTTGATCAACGTCCTGAGGCGGCTCGACTTGCATCGACCGTCGATCACCTCGCTCGCTACCGTTGCACGTCGCAACAAGTGGAATGCAGACCGACTCACAAGGGAACGGGAGAGACGTCGAGCAAATGTGCCGCAGACGGACAAGAGCCCCGCCGCCACGATCGAACTTTCGCTTGCCTCTCCAAGAACTCCGGCCTAGGCCTGACGCGGACGCCCGAACGCTTCTCAGTCGTGCAGAAGGGGATACAGATAGGGTTTATGTGATGAGGACATTGAAGAGAGACTAGGCTCGTTCGTTATGCCCTCACTTCACTCCACGTTATGTGATATGTCGACTTTATTTTCCATTCACCCTTCATCCATTATTATCACATCCGCACAGAGCGCCACGTCCTTGCCAAAATCCCACTCCCCGTGGGCCATAAGTTTATACCACTCATTCCAGGACTCTACACACTCGTACCTCATCATGAAGCTCTTGGCCGGAGGCGATTTGGTGACGATGTCCGATCAAGCACGATACCTTCTCGGAGGGCGGTGAGGTTCTATATCGCAGAGTGCGCTACTCCCCCCTTTTGGTGTAGCAAATCGTAGTAGAATTGATGGAAACGCGAAAACGATTGGACTACATTTGTTCATACATGAAAATCTCGGATGAAAGTACAACCTCACGAGGTCGACATCGAAGGACAGGCGAGCCAATGATCCATCAACGACGAGATGTTCGTTTCCTCGGCTTCCAAGTCTAATCAAAGTCGATAATCTGCGAGGTAGAACAAATGTAACACGAGATACAGAGCAAGGTATACCACAAAATATAGGTCAGGGACGTCAGTGTGGGGCGGGTCAACATATGCGGGACGATGGGTGTGAGCAGAGGGAGGATATAGTAATGGTATTGGATGACATGAGGGTAGACGGGGTGAAGGGGTGGGGTGTTGATGGCTTGGGATGGAATCCCTCTAGAGAGGAAATCGGCGGGGTGGTCGTCAACGTCATCATCCGGTTCTCTGAGCTTATGGAAGAAAGGACGCGGAGGAATAATACCGTTTCCAGGAGCTCACCGTTGGAACCGAAACCCGAATCGCCAGGTCGTTTATTCCAGCCCTGAATCAATCTTCCCCCTTCCACATTTCTGCAGATCCTGCGCAGCCTCGTGCTTCTCAAAGATCGTAACGGCGCGCAGTGCCAAGACTTTGGATTTCGTCTGTCCACCAGAACCCCGCCCACAGCTCCATCGCGCGTGGTATGGGTTATCGACCGCAAGTGACCCGGCATGTCCGACGTGGGGATTTGCGTCGTCAAACCTCCCTTGGTTGGAAAGCAGCTCCGCCAGGGAGTACTGAATCCAAAACTGCTGATCGTGCCGACCAAAGGAGGATGCAGTTCCGGGTGCGGTCTCGAAATGGAGAATGGCCTTCTCCGTCTTGCCCTCTGACATGACATCGGAAATCGATTCCTGTTCCCTGGGAGAAAACCAATTACGGGGGATCCAGCTTCTTCTGCGGCATCGGGCTGGCCGTCGTCACATCGAAGCTGTTCAAATACTCTGCCGTCAGCCTGGGGATCAGTAGTTCGCCGTCATACCTCAAGGGGGATATGAAGGGCGGGCAGAAGTTTCTCAAGCACCTGATTCGGGATGACAGGAGGTGTTCCTCCACTGGATGATCGTGGATACTGTGGGGCGAGTCCGTCTGCCGAGGACACTGATTCAGTGGGGGTTGTGATGACTTCTGATAGTGGTCTTGGCATGAACGGGATGGAGGACGTGGACAGTTGCGAATTTGTGAGCAGCGGGATGCACAATGTCTTCAACTCTGCGCACTCCCCTACCTTCAGAGTGGTCCTTCTCCATCTTGGAGACTCTTCTGTGGCCTCCAAAAGGTGAACCCTGGTCCATATTCTGCCTACCTTCAACTCCACCCAACCACACTTATCTCATCTTCACCAGAACAGTTCCTTTACTTCTCCCACTCATCAAATCCAGTCAATCAGGTTTGTCCCATCAAAGGTGTCATGGAGGATGCTCTGATAGGAAGCCCCAAGGAAGTTGTGTGGCTGGCTGAGTACTCACTTAGTCCATAGCTGAGAACCTCATGATCATTGATCTCATCACCCACAACCTGTATGGGGTTGTAGGTAAGAATGTGGTGGTCAGAATATTTTGTGGGGTGGAGAAATATGACATGGTCTGGCAACTCATCAGCATTGTTGAAGGCACTCTTCTACAGTCCTGAGGTGGAGTGAGGATTAGAGTGGGATCTTCTTAGCAAAACAGTCTTCCACCAGGTGAACCCCTTCTGCTTTCTTCCTCAACTAGATGTCAACTCTTGAGTGTGTTCTAGATAGTATGACTGGGGCCCTCAAGAGACAAAAGATCAAGATTCTCCAAACTCTGGAGGATTCTGATGCAAGTATATACTCCAGTATTTTTGGGTACTGGCATATCAGTGGGGTCAGTGACTGGGCTGTCATGGTATGCAGTTGTTTCAAATGCAATGATAGTTCTGGTATTTCAGATTCAGATAAGGGAGAATGGAGGATAGGCACAGGGGGAGCCCTTATAGTGCTTTTGATGGTGGAAGGAGAGTGGGACAAGATGTACTTGAAGTTGCAGTCTGTCTTCTGGATGTTTGGGGCTGAATGCCAACTCACATCACTGGATATAGATGAAGCTATTGGTGTTTAAATGCCAGAATAACTGAAACAAGGGGTTAGATGATGTTGGCATCTGCTGCTGTAAGGTTTATCTGAGATCCATATTGATTGGTGATGACCCCACTTGCCTTTCCATTCTCTGCAAAGACCAAAAGCATCATGCTTGGTCATTGTAATGTCACACTATTACCTCAGGAACTCAATGACACCATAATTGACACTGTTGGATCAACCAATAGTTGTCAGGATCTCCTTTACTGTTTGTTGATTGGTGGACAGCTCCAAATGGGTTAGTTGGTCTTGGCATCACCACTTCTCATCTAATGTGGTTTAACCTTGAGATTACCCTATCCTGGTGCTATCATTCAACTGGAAATATACTTACCTTCAATGGGGCTTCAAGGAGTTCAAGTGTCCTGAGAAGAGAACAGAACCACATGGATTTTGATGGTATCCCAGTGGTTAGTTGTGTGATACTAACTGTAAGTGTTTTATTTATTTGGCAGGGATATTTTCAGGACATAGAAGTACAGGAATGAACATAAAGAGCACATAAACTACAGATCTCTAATGAAGTACATGATTGCACTCTAGAATCAACACCTCTCCAGAACTATAACCAGCAACCAGATACTGACCATCCCACTGTGCATCTGAACACCTTGCAAGTCTCTCAGGCAGTTGGAAGACTACCCTCCTAGAAACTGAATCCTGGACCCCAGGGAGAAATGACCGCTGCTTCCTGGCACCACCAACAAAATCCATGCAGGGCCTATTTTGGGATGTGTCCAATAGCTTAACAGGATATGAGCCTGGGAGTCCAAAGTCCCAACCTAAGATTGGGTTTTCTCCAATGGGCCAAACCCAAACTCTTAGGCCATCAACAGTCAGGGGGGTATCTCTTCTTGAGCACAGACTCCCAATCAATTTCCCCACCATCTCTCCTGTCCACAAAGACCAGGCCAAAATAGCATACTCATACAGACAGAAAACTATAGATCCATCCCCTGATATCCTGAGGTCTTTAACAATATCCCTGGATAACTGCACTGTTCTGAGGAGCTTCCCTGTCCCAGTATCCCAGATATAGATATTATCTGTACACCAAACAGAGATTAGCCCACCATCAGTCAAGTTGGTATCCATCCAGTGGGGATCTTTTGCTGGGGTTTGGATGGAAGTCCTGCAGAGGCCAGTTGATATATCCCAGATCCTCACCACTCCATCTGAATGGCTTGAAATTGCAATGCCATATTCTGCCTGGAGAGTGATGGACTTGACTGGAGCTGAAGCAAGGGGTGGAGACTTTAGATCAGCTGGAACTGGATCTGTGGATGAGGTTCTAATCTGCCAGAACTTGACTGATTTGTCCTCGGAAATTGTGATGAGGGAAGAAGGGGAGGAAAATACAAGGAAAAAAATCCTCATAGAATTGACAGTGAAGGTATCAACTAATTGAGGGTCTGTGCCAGTGATGTTCCAGATATAGGCAGTAATACCAGCAGCCACTGCAATAGCCTGGTTATCAGGGGAGAAACAGCAACACTTAATCCCACCACTGGGTATAGAGAATGTAGCCACAATTTCTTTAGAACCAGACCTTTGAACCTTAACAACTGGCCCACTGCACACAACAAACTGGGTACCATCCAGGGAGAAAGCAAAGCGAGAACCATCAGATTCAGGTGTAAATTTTTGACCACTAATGTCCCACTGCCAGATCTTGTCATCAGATATATATATGAGGTGTTTAGGGTTCAGGGGAGAGAAGTAAACATCCATCACAGTACTTTCCTGCTCTATGTGATGGCACTCCCCTGTTTGAATATCCCACAGATGAACTGACTTGTGAGCAGCTCCTGAAGCAATTGTGGTGTAGTTGTAGTCTGCTGAAGCAATTGTGGTACAGTCTGCTGAGATGGAGACAGAGTCAACCATGCTTGTATGACCCTTAAAGGTCTTAACAACCCCACCAGTCTGCATGTCCCAGAGCTTGACAGTATGGTCCCAACTACCAGACACAAGCAATGCCCCATCTAGTGAAAAGACAAGGGACCCCACACAACTAGCATGTCCAGAAAGAATGGCCACCTGACTGCCTGTGATGGCATTGAGAATGATGATGGTCCCAGAATGTAAACCAACTGCAATAATATCTTTCCAGCATGCAAGGGCCCATGGTACATCATCTAATAAAACTGTGCGGAAACATGCTCCCCATCCAGCTGAGACCCCCTTGACAATCTTGATCTCTTGTGTGAACTCTGCACTGTAAGATTGATGGAGCCAGGATGAAGGAGGGGAAATTGGAAGGGCAAAGTCATAGATGTAGGAGGGTGAGCCACAGATCATGTCAAAGTGTTCTAGGATCAGCCTCTGGCTATCACCTGTCCACTGGCATATGACTCCTGCCTAAATATGTGTCAATATGGATCTAAGCAAACAGTTCTGCATAGCACTCACCAAAGCACACCATTGCTCAACATCATTTATGGCATAAACACCAGCATCAAGGTTCCCTGTGAGTGCAAGGACCTCAATCCAATATGGCAAATATGTTGCAAAGAATTGGTTGATTCCCTCCTCCACTTCCTTGATACAGGGGCTGCTGGCAGGAATCCTCAGAAGGTGCTTTGTCCAGAAGCAACATGCATACTTGAGGGCTTCTCCAATGTGGGCCTTGCAGAGAGCAGAAAGATCCTCAACCCCACCAGGGGCAGCACAGCTATCCAGGTTGCAGATATTCTTCTTCAACCTTTCTTCCATCAGGTTAAGACATGACAGTAGGATTTCTGCATGATGGACTGCAGGCTCCACAAGGAACCTTTTGTCTCTGCACCTGGCTGGATCTGTGAGGAAGTCAGGAAATGACTTATGGAAGACCTGAATGGGATCTTCTGTGTCCTCAGGGATAAGGAGCAGGGAGTGGAGGGAACAAAGGGCAGTCGAGATGTTGGGTACTCTCAGGAGGTCTGAGAGTGCCTTTGCTGAAAGAGGGTTGACCACAAGTAGCACTGCCCCAACCACAGCCCTGAAGCGGGAATGGACTTCTTTGGTATCTCGATCCGTGTTGTCAACTGCTTGTTCTAGAACCTGGGTGTAGAGGAGGTCAATCCCAGACCATCCTTCATGAGCAGTACTTTGTGCGAGAGAGATGATCCAGTCCAGCTGCTCAGTGGGTGTGTGGCTCCTGGATGTGAAAAGTTTGACAACAGTTGAAGCATAGATGAAGAATCCTGCTGCCTTTTCGCAAAGAATCCTGATGTCAGATGGGCTTGGTCGATCCTGTGGTAAGTCGTAGTCGCTTCGGGTTTTGGCAATGTCAGTCAATCGAGTCCTGAAAAACAGCTCAATATCACTATCCACCAAGGAACGTTGGACATCTTGCAGCCTGAGGACTTCTGTGATGGGTCGGAGTGACTCCAGACGGAACCCGGACCGGATCCGAGGCTCTGGACGACCGGTGATGAAGAACTTGACGTTGGGAATCTCGTCCACGTAGCGCGCGAGCACGGAAAGAATGGCCGAGGCCGGTTCTTCGTCCTTGCACTCGTCGAGGGCGTCGATGATGATAAGCGTCCGAATCCGGGCAGCTTTTAACGGGCGGACAATAATCCTCTCCATCTGAGAACAGAGAGATTCCCGTCCAATGTCAGGACTGGCCCTCAATACTTTGACCAACCGCTCTCGATATAGGGAGTATCGATAGGCGAGTTGGAAAGCGAGAGTCGGGAAGATTACTCGAAGATTGCTTCTGTCCTCGAAATCCCGCGAGCAGAAGAAACTCGCGCCGAGCTTTCCGTCCGCAAAGCTGATATCGGCGAACGTCTGGGCGATGGTCGACTTTCCGGTCCCTGCAAGGCCGTTCAGCCAGAACACCCGGTTGTCTTGTTCGTCTCCCAGCCAACGTTCGAGTTGCAGGAGTACATCCGTCCTGGTTCCCCTCATGCACCCCTGCCTGTCCCCGGAACGATACCCAGCGCCAGCGATGCGACACATCTTTTCCAGAACTTGGTGATCCGCATCTCCCTGTTTGCAAATTATTATGAAGAGTGGGACTGTAAGGGAATGAGACTCACGATCTGCTCACAGCCCTCATCATAGATGTCTTGTTGCAACGAAGTCTGAACATGTGTTAGCTATGACGAGAGTAAGTCGATTGGTAGGGCAAACCCGATAATCCATCAATGCATAGCAAATGTCTTGCACTAGGCTGTTGAGCTTCTGTGCGCTCTTGGGGTTTTTGAGAAAGAGCGCGAGGTCCTTCTGGGTCGTCATCGAGTCCATATCTCGGCCAATCGCTTCCAGTTTCCTGGAAATCCCCGTGTGTCAGACCTGGCTCTCGATCTTGGAGAATGTGGGCTCACCGTTCCAGCTTGCTTGTCCTCTCCGCCTCATTGACGTCGCCCGGAGGGATAGGGGAGGAGAGTGATTCGGAAAGTATTCTAACCCTGGGCGCCAATGATTCTATGGCATGTTCATTCACCTCCGTTTGCTAGAACGACCGTAAGCATTGCGAATCGAATAGGCGGGAAGGCCGTACCTGGCAATTGTCGAGAATAGAGCAGAAAGATCTGGCGACAGATTTGAGCGGACCGAAGCCACCTGGGGAGTCCCTCACCCCACGGAGCAACTCGGCCGTGGCATACGTGGTGGGTTTGCAGTCCGATTCCTTCTCATCTGGGGCGACGCTCAGTTCGGGGGTCTCGTCGAGACGAACAACTTCTGGTTCATGGTCAGGAAGGTCAGAGGTGCCTACAGTGTCAGAAGGAACGATCAGGGACAGCGGCAAAAACAACGACGTCCACGTACTGTCGACACTCCCACCATACGGGATCGAAGGAGTGGATGGAAAGGTGTAGACTCCCTCAAGTTCTCCGCTGTGTCCACTTCCTGCCACAATCTCGACGTCTGGGCGTGTGCACGAATCCCTTTGGCTGGCTTCCCCTCCATCGACGTCTGTCTGTCCCTCTTCTTGGCCGTTATTGCTTCCACGCGTTGGCATAGATACTAGCCCATCCGGATGAGGAGGTCGACCCACTTGCTCTCCAGCTACGTTGGCTCCATCCCCTTGTTGCGGAAGCGAAGTCGTCGAGCCAGCCCTCTCCCCACCGGGATCAGCCTCCGTTCCGTCCGGTTTGCGTTTTCTTCCTGTTAGTCGGTGCTTGAATTTCTTCTTCGCTTTGGAGAGCGAATCTCGTAGGTTTTCCATGTCGGTGTTGGATCAGCGTGGAAGAGCGTAGATGGTGGTGCGATAGCGGATAATTGGCCTCGTGGCTTTGACCGTATCCCGTGCCAGCGCTCAGCGCGGGCGCAGTACGGGGTCCTACGGGCGTCCACACCTGCAATGGGAAGCTCCGCGTGGTGGTATCCGTCCTTTTCGCCAAAATCCATGTCAGTTTTTTACACGTTTACATTATTTTACCATTGACCGACCTCTTTGACCTGAAGCCCGTTTTGCCATCGTTGAGCCCAATGTCGGATGCCTTCGACCGACCCCCCTCGATCTTGAGTTCAGATGCGCCTCCACCGTTGCTATCGTTCTCGCCCCCCTCAAGGGATGACACGGCTCTGGCCATCCCCATCGTGGTCACTGCGTACGACTCGTAGGAGAAGGCGTCAGGGCCCTCCATACAGAAGACGCATACGACTTCCCGCATTGGACCCCGGACGGCTGGGAAGGCACCAAACGGGTTTGGGGCAATATATGTTATGTTGAGAAGTTACAGAGGCTGGGGATGGCCATATTGAGGCAAAACGCCGTGGTTTTGAGCGGCACCCGCAGGTTGGTGACCACGAGCGTAGCCAAGGCGAAGGACGAGGACGTAAGCCCGCGTCCGGCTGCTGGAGACGCGCCTGCAGGGGTGGAGGATCCTTAGTTTCCGACGTACACCGGAACACGTCGAAAAGTTGTGAAGGTACTGACTATCGAAATCGGGCGGTGAGTGACGTTCCGAATAAATAATGACAGTTATCTAGGCTCAAACCAGGTCGGCGACTTCGGATATCGTGGGACCCCGGCCCTATATCCCCACCCAGGCACCCGGAGAACCACCTCCCTTATCACCCAGGATCTTCGGACGCGACGGGTTGATCGAGAAGATCATTGGCCTGGCGAAAAACCCCACTCTGGTTGTTCTCATTGGTGCCAGCGGGTTTTGCAAGAAATTCATCCCTCTGACCGTCCTCCATCACGATTGCGCCATACGACGGTTCGACGGGCATCGTTGGTTCACTCGATCCGGCCAGTTCCCAGCAACACCCACTTATTTCCTCCGAGCCAACTGGTGCGGGTATCGAAAACCCTGAAGATTTAACCCCTTGCATCCATCCCTATCCTCAAAGGAAATAGTCCGGCTACGCCGAATCTATTCTTGACCCACAGAGAACGAACGCTCGGGGGATCTACATATCAGTAGAAGAGCTGAGTCAATGAAGTTTGTCTCTATCGTGTCCCGCCTTTTCATTCCTCCTGACCGAGGGACCGTCGATAGAGGCTGCACGCGACACATTCTATCCGATCTACCACCTGAAACAACTCGATTTGCGTTCGCCGTCGATCACCCCGCCCGCTACCGTTGTACGTTGCAACAAGTGGGGTCCAGACCGACTCGCAAGGGATCAGGCGAGACACCGAGCAGATGTGCCACAGACAGACAAGAGCCTCGCCGCCACGATCGGACTTTCACTTGCCTCTCCAAGAACTGGGACCTAGGCCTGACGCTCGAGCACCTCCAAGCCGTGCAGAAGGTAGATACGGGTAGGATTTATGCGATGAAGACATTGGAGAGGGAAGAGATGTTCAGGAGAGACCGGGTTTGTTCGCTATGCCCTCTCTTCACTCTACACGCTATGTGATATGCTGACATCACCCTCCGTTAACCCTTTGTCCATGATTAGCTCACTCACGTCCTTGCCAAATCCACCCCCCCGCGGGTCGTGCAATTATACTACTCGTTCCAGGACCCAACATAATTGTACCTCATCTTGAAGTTCT
>Ga0307517_10003437_pt1 | contig 24618 bp, 24 predicted proteins | sample 23_EM_MG_FD_194515 | JGI IMG/M metagenome (GOLD analysis project Ga0307517, IMG submission 194515) | Populus trichocarpa ectomycorrhiza microbial communities from riparian zone in the Pacific Northwest, United States - 23_EM | ecosystem: Host-associated > Plants > Roots > Unclassified | place... | reverse complement strand
CAATGGCCCCATTCCCTCTCCACATCCGTCCATGGATTCACCGCTGCCGTCGTCATCGACCCTGACGGCGACGACACCAACCCATCTCAGTCATCCACTATCGACAGAACCGGTGCCGGGCTCATCCCGGACCCGCAGGTCCAGGGGTCGCCAAGGATCAGATGCCTCCCGAACGGCGTCTAGCTACTTCACACTCAAATCTCAGTCGCAGCCTGACGACACGGGCCTAACCAATGGCGGGACTTGGGATGAGAGTGTCCGCGGGTTCGGTAGCAGGAATCCAGAGCGTTTGCGTGGACGCGACCGTGATGTGTCTGTTCCCTCCGTTTCCAGCATCTGGGACCAATCGGCGAATCGACAAACACCCGTTATCGTCGTCGAACAACCCGACTCCTCTCATCATCTCGACACCACCAAACTCCCCCGCAAGGGCATACCCTTCCAACTGCACAAGGAATACCTCAGCCTAGACAAGGACGCGACCTCAGAGGTCCTCACTACGCGCTGGCACAGGCAGTCAGATCAGGCCATTCAATCGACAATCTCCAAGTTAGATTTTCACGACCCTTCCTCCGACGCTGCGCGTCACCCGTGCCACGTCGCCCTCCGAATCCTTTCTTCGGCCTTGTCAAACATGCGTAAGGCATACAAAGCGCTGGAGGACGATCGAGCGCTACTTCAAGAAAAGGAAGCCGCGATGAAGGAACGCACCGATCAACTCATGAGGGAGTTGTCACCATCCGAACGCGACGTTGCGAGACGCATCCTGCAGTCTATATTCCCTGACGACGACGAACACGTTCATCGAATACAGCGACGTCAGAGCAATTTGGTCAGTCTCCATCTCATCTTATCCTAACTAGTCTGGCCCGTTGACCTGCCTGTCTCGTAGTCCATTTCGATGTCATTATCAGAAGCCCTTTCCGATGAGGTGCCGCTGTCAACAAGCATCCTGGAAGAAGATGTCGTTACCCCCTCTGCGTCACACTTCGTCTCGCACAACAAGGAGAGCACCGTCAGACCCACACCTCATCAATTGAACTCGCCCCTCGTCAATTCTCCTTCGTGCAGAGATGACTCCTCGTCTGTAATCGTACCTGAAAACGATGACGATCTCCCTTCATCTGCCCCCCAGCCTTTGAAAGCTCCCCAGGGCTGGATGGGGATGTTATGGGGCAAAGGGAAGACTAGGTCACATCGCTCCCAAAGTTCGCTAACCTCCGACGAACCTGGTAGCTTAAAGTCCTCTCAAGATACACAGACATCCAAGTCCTCCCCAGCCCCGTCGATCCTGGAGAAGTCTGCTCTGAGAGTTCCGAGCAAAAGTGTGTTCGGAACTTTAGGGTTCTCTATTCTCAATTCGGCTGCGCCGTCGCGACCAAAGCAACGCAGAACTCATTCCATTGCTGACATACCTTCTATACCGACGCATGTGTTGCCAGAAGGACTTCCCTCGGTCCCCAACTCGCCAACATCACCCATGCTGATGCCTCTCCCCCCTCAGCTTACCACGGTACTCCAACCTCCCGAAGTTCCCTCAGAGTGTAATTCAGTAGTCTCCCAACATGGGGAGAAGCCTCCTCAAGGTGCCTCCCTCACGGCCATAATTCATGCCACACGAGTCATGACACCTGATCCACGGAGCATTTTGATGGAGACCGGGTCCGAGACCGACGGGTTGATTGCCCGACTAGCTCTTCGGTTGGTTAAGAATGCCAGGGAGCAGGGCATCGAGTTGAGGGAGAAACCCAAAGAGAAGAGAGATAAGAGACATGAGCGGCTGCCAGCGCTGGACCTTAGCCCGAAGGTGGCCCTGATCACGCCAGAGGGTGTTGACGCCGCACAGACGCTCAACCAAACTCTGGCGATTCACACTGACGTGCGGAAGACGAAAGTTAGACACGGGATGGGGACTGTGTCTATGCTTGCTTCCCCGCTGATTGGGTCTTTCTTCGCTCAACAGACCAAGAAGCTTACGGGAGTTGTTGACGCCGTTCAGGGAATTACGAGTGCAGCCCAAGAGGCTTCTTCGTCTGGCCCGACCGCACCAGGAATGAATGCTGTCGGCGGTGCGAGGAGACCTGGCTCGGTTCCTCTCGAGTCCATTGTCCCTGTCTCCGCTATGCCGCCTACCCAATACCTGTCCAAGACGTACACGCCAATTACTGCCCGCGATTTCCGTCCGCCTATGACCCTTTCGAACGCAGCCACGCGATTCTCCGCCTATTATGACGACAAGAACCAACAGCCGCTAACAGACAGGTTTGGGTTCATGTACGACATTTCCCAGTACGACCTCCTCCTTCTTTTGCGCGCCAAGGACTGCGAGAACTCGGCCCCTGCGTGTCTCACTGGAGTCAAAATTGCGGATAGGACTGAAAACAATCACTGGCCAGAAGAGGATGGAGATGGACCCCCAACGATCGGGATAATAAAGGGGAGTTGTGATTGCGATGGAACGGGATACTTTGAAGAACCCCTTCTCCCGGATTTGGATCCTTCGACTGTACCTGGGCCTATCATAGACTCTCCACAACTTGATGATGCTTCACCAAGTGACCCCCAATCTTCACGTGCGATATCCCGGGCGACGTCCCCTACATCTTCCCAAACAAGATCGAAGAAACGGACGTCGACTGTCTTTTCCGCCCCTTCGATACTGCCTAAATCCCTCAGTGCAATCCTCTCAATCGACTCTGAGACCCCGAGACACATCTGTCCAAACACGATCAGGAAGCTGCTCTCGGATCTGACTTCTACCCACGACGAAAGGCAGCAGTCTACTCGGAAGGAGTGGGACGTTTTCGTTAGGCAGCGAGCCAAGCTTCGATCCAACAAGGCGAACGCCTCGACCGTCGCTTCCTCATTACTCTCGGGAGGTTCAGCGTTCTTGGGGTTAAACACTGCCGACGAGGAGGAAGAACTGACGCACACGGATGGCTTAATCGGGTTCGCTCAACTCGGCATCTCGGGAAGTAGAGAGGAACGAAGGGAGTTTGACAGGCTGGTGAGGCAGGGTATTCCTCTGGTCTATCGTGCGAAGGTCTGGCAAGAAAGCACTGATGCTTTGGAGATGAAAGAGCCAGGGCTGTTTAACGACCTCTTGGCAAATGTGGACCCGGACGATCCTGTGGTAAAGGAGATTGAAAAGGACGTGGGGCGGACCATGCCCCTCAATATGTTCTACGGTGGTGATGGCCCCGGTGTGCACAAGTTGAGAAGGGTTCTAACGGCATACAGTCGGTGAGATGATTTCTATCGGGGGAACGAACCGAAGTCGAGGCTGATTGAACATTCGACGTTTAGTCGAAACCCCTCCGTCGGGTATTGCCAAGGCATGAACCTCGTGACATCCACCCTGCTGCTCGTGTTCGCGAACGAAGAGGAGGCGTTCTGGGTCCTCTGCGCAATCATTGAGCGCATTCTCCCGGGAGACTTCTTTGCCCCATCACTTCTCCCGTCTCGCGCCTGTCCCCTTGTGTTGCTTGACTTCGTGAAGGAACACCTTCCGAAACTCCACGCCCACCTGACAGATCTCGGGGTTGACCTGACCGCAATCTGCTTTTCTTGGTTCCTTTCACTCTTCACCGATTGTCTTCCAGTAGAGGTAAACCGATGCCCACCACCTTCCCGGCGAGGATGCTGACAGTTTGTAGACCTTGTTTAGGGTCTGGGATATATTTTTGGTTGATGGCATGGATGTTCTCTTCCGCCTCGCCTTCGCAATCCTTAAGATCGGAGAGCCCGAATTACTTCTTTGCGAGTCGGTCCCTGCGCTTTATGTTTCATTAGAAAGTCTGCCGACTAGAATGTGGGAGTCGGGCAAACTTCTCCAAGTGAGCGTTGCCGGTTAAATTCTTCACCCGCGTTCACTGCAACTAATCGGACCCCCAGCTCGAGGTGGAACTGCGAAGCAATATTCTACATAATGAAATAATAAAGAAAAAAGCCGCGCATATGGTGGCACTGCAAGAATTCATGGGGTGACGGACTTGGAGTTAATTGGTTAGATTTTGTGTGTACTTGTGCTCCTGGTGTTTCGGTGTCTCGGGCTGAAATGGTTGATGTAATGGAATGAACCCCGTGATTTCGCAGTACATCACTCTACGTGGAATCGTTGCGCACCCAAGAAGCATATCATTTGCGGACGTTTGAACTGGTTACTTCACAACGGTCCGGGATATCCTTACGGTGTCTGAGACCGGATATCCAAAGTGCTGCAGGGTCTGATCTCTTTGTTTCGTGAACAGCCGACCTGACTGTGAAGTATCTCTATCCCTTGTTCGGATTCGATGCGGTGTTCTATCTTGGCTCATTGAACGAGGTCCCTAAAGATAGCCGACACTCAAAACATCCAGACGCGCGCCGGCACTAGACCTTCAGACGCGATCGACCTGGCAGGGCTGTGACACCTGAATGGAGTGGACGCTCATTTGGTGTAGCGCCTCCGAAGCCGCCTTGCGTGGATCAAGCATGGCAGAAGTGAGAGTAGGACCATTCTAGGATACAGCCGTGTGGACAAGAACCTCTCTATAGAGGTGACAACTCCCAGCCATAGGCACGAGGGCTAACGGCAGGCAGCCACGACGGCGTCATTATTTGGTCATAGTTGATGTGCTCCCCCGAGAGGGTGCGTGTTCATCTGACACAGCGCTCCGATACTTGGTGCTTTTGTTGGTAAATTATTATATCTCCAAGTCCCTTGACGTTCGTGTGACGGTGTGGTCTTTTTTGATTTTTACACATCGCACTCGTAATTGCACTGATGGGTTCACCTGATGGGTTTTGTCCTTGTGGGGCTCAACCGTGTTGGTCCCCCCCCCCACGCTTGTCTTCCGATCCCTCCTCCGGGAGAAACGCGGGTCACGTCTGATCCGCGATGCGTTAGTCAAGGGTTAGACGTTAGACCCCCTCATATCTAATTAATCTAATTGGCCAAATAACGGGTGTCAGTCTTTTTCACCTCCCCTACCTTCCGTCCATACGTCTCAGGTCTCTCTTTTTCATGGATTCCACGAGGTCTGCGATGAAATACAGTTGTAATCAGTTGCCCAACGATATCGATCGTTTTATCACAGTACTACGCGTGGATCGGCTCGCCCGTCGCGGGAACGAGTATGACACCACACCACCCCCCTTCGGTCCTGGATTCCCTGGAGTGGCTTAGAAGATCCGAACAATTAGAAAAGAATGAATTGCCACCGAAGAGTATATATATGCGAGTTGTTACAGACTGGTATAGCGCGGTGGCTTTGAGACATACGCACCGTAGCCGCGTTCCGATCGATTTGAGGATCATGACGCTCTTATCCCGTTTCAACTGTAGATGTTTCGCTACGTGAGGTGGTGCGGAAATGACGATGAAACCCTTTTGCGGGGCGGCGGCGGTGTGTATCAGCGTCAGGTTTTTTCCGTGGTCGGGGATGAGAGATGAGGATCGGCGGATCCACCTTGAATCGTTGTGCTTTGCGTGTGAAACGGAACCCACACGGTTGGTAAGGGCGCGGGTACATTCCAGAACGAATCGGGACAGGTTTCAGGACGCGTAAAGCGTCTTTCCGCCTCAGACGGCTGGAGACACGAGGGGCCAAAGCTAAGGGGGATCGTCAGAGCAAAGATGCGGACGGGAACCAGGCCTCTACCGAGAGGAGAAGGAACAGCCAGAATGCCAAGAACGGGGTGGTTAGACTCACATGGATCACCGGCTTCGAGAATAGTGCACGATGTCACCCTCTGCGTGTCATTTCCCAACAACACGCGTTTCCTGAAGGGTCGCAAACCGTGTATGTCGGCCATGGGTTGTGGCTCGTTTGTGGGTACGCATAAACCTATCTCGGCCCTCGATACAAGCGTGCGGACGCTTCGCGACCATCGATAAACCTCTATCAGAAAATTCAACTCCGACCTTCGGGGCGAAGGCACGAACGGTTGGCTCCCCCAGCACAAGGAAGGCCTTGCTGTTTGATTATCGATCAACCTCAAACTTGTGAGGCAAAATCCCTGCGAGACGTGGAGGGCGTGTGATTGCGTAATGCGGCAATGAGACGACGAGGGAAAGGGGGAATGGGAAAGGTGAAAACCGTCCGGCAGACAGGACTGCTCTCCCCCCATCTCTTGGTCCCAAACGGCTGATCCGGGGCTAGAAATTTAGAAACGGAGCTTGAAAAAGTGAGTCCAGTGTATGTGACGCAAGTGACGGAGGGGAGACTGCTGCCTCTCGCATCCTTGCTGGTAACACGACGCGGTACCCGGTCTTATCGTCCCAGATCCTGCGGATAAACTCGTGCGCCGCGCGGACGGGATTGGAGCGTGTGGAACACCCGAGGACGAGATGAACGAGATAATCAAAAAACACCTGGAGGCCGAAAAAAATTAGTATAAAACCGGGCGTGCTGGGGTGGTCAAATCCCCCAGCAACCCCCTCTTCTCCCCCCCGCCCTCCATCCCCCTGTCACTACCCTGGGGGGACTCTCTTACCAATCTCTGGGACCAGCCGGACACGTCGGAAGTTTCAGCGGATCCTATGGTCGTAGGCCGTCTCAGACCGTGGAACCCAGATCCAACCGTTTGGAAGTGTGGAACAGACCTAAAAGGTATGCCCACCTCCGCGCTATTCTGCCTGCCTAACATCGCCACTTACGTGAACCCGAGGAGTTTCCATTTTGATGGCTCGCAGACTCGCGTTGACCGAACCGGGTCAGGGTCGATCCACCCGCTTTGTACACCGCGTTGAGGGAGAAGGTCGAACGGGTGAACGAGAGCATCGAACCTCCGGGACTCTCACTTTTTGTGAGCTGTATTTTGAGCTTGTGCCTAAAAGATCCTAGGCGACATGCTGGACATACATTCCATGAGAGGTGAAGAGTTCTGGAAGATCGGGGCTCGCGCTCACGCAATAGAAATCGTGGTACCTCCTATCTTCACTGATTGTTTCTAACCTGGTTTAGATCCCGGGGGTGGCACGGGTCCCCCCAGATACCCAGACATTAAGTGTGGCGCAGATTTACACGGTCTCCTTGGCCTCACATGATCAAGGTTAATGTCTGATTCGCCTGATCGCAAAGTGCAACGTCCAACTCACGGCTCTCAGTTCGCAGGAGTATACTTCCTCTCCATGTCTTGTTTCATCAGATCCCGGTTTGATCTTCAGACGGTTTACGTGCGGTGCAATGTTCCACGAAGGTTCGACCTGCATGTGGAGCGTGCAGAGACCCAGATCGCACACTACCTCGCGGTCGGATGGTGGCTTGAAACTCGTGGCAGCACGCTGTCATAGAAGCTCCGCCCAGGGCTGTGCGGGGAATGAATGATGGGGGTCTAGTTAATTGGAGATGCGGGTCGGGGGAACTACTCGCGTCAGACCCCCTTCACGGGCTGAGTTCGTGTAGAATGGTGCGTGTCCTGTTGTGGTCTTTGAGGGGCACACGCTCATTGTGGTAAAAGCCGTTCCAACCGGCCACATGGTATCTCCCTCCTCTCTCTCTCACCATCCCGTCAACGGAGATACTGGAGTTTTCCCCGAGCTTTTACCTTGGGGGTTGGTGTGGCTTAGAGGGTTAGAGCGACGAGCCTGGGTGTTGAGGGACGAAGTGTAGGCTTTTAAACCTTTCTCAAGCGGAAGGGACAACCGCCGGTCGTTCAATGACGCTGGTTTTATGAACCGATCACCGTTCCGGCCCACACCCTGGCGGATGAATTGCACAAGCGTAGTGGTTTCAATTTCTCAATGCCAATTATCCCGTTCAGACTCCGCGAACGCCACTCTCAAAGAGGCAACACCCTCGAGAGCTTGCACGTGTGTAACGTCTCTCCCTCGCATGGGTGGGGGCTGCACCCTGAATCGCAAAGTGGTGTGGCGCGACCAACGAAAGTAAACGAGGCCCACGGGGTCTGGGCGATCGGTGGAAGGCAAACTCAAAAATGGATGTTCAGATGTATACTACTTTATCAAATATAGTGAAACGACGGTATTATGGTATGTTATGCTATATGGACAGAGCGTAGAAATGTGGAGATAATTGATACTGCAGAGGTGTTTTACAGCAAAAAAAAATACAGAGATCGTTGACGATCATCGGAGTGGCCAAAGGAGAGAAGAGGAGAGGTGCGCTGAGAGAGAGGAAAGGTCGGCGTGACGCATGGTAGGTGATCAGAGAGAGGAAACGAGGGTCGGAATGGGTATGAAAGTGGATCAAGACAGCAGGAGGAAAAAGATTATCGACAACAAGAAACAAACGATCGAAGATTAACATGGGGGACGAGCGACGGGTGAGGGTATGAGAGTTGAGAAATGGGAATCGAAACCGCTAAAATCGTGCATCCAAGAGGCCAAATAATGTTAAAATGTTCTTGCCCGATGTGTTCAGAACCTTCTCGTGGTCATGAGTGGACCCTCGTTACGTCGGGGGAATGAATTCTGATTCGTGCCGACACCGTTGTCCGTTGTCAAGTCGAAGAGGGAATCGTCGTCAGCGTGATCATGCCGCTCCCGACTCGGCCCGCTTTGATTCGCCTCGTCGCTGGGGTTTTTAACGGTGGACCGGGGCCCGATGTCGATCTCGATGACGCTATCGAGGTACTCGCCAGACGAGCTCTGGACTGTTCCGCGAACTCGCTGGCGGTACCGTTGCTCCGAATTTCGAGAACTGAGTCCACTCTGATGTTGGGCAGAGCGTATTCGCGAACTGACTTCCATGCCCAGTTCCTCCGCCGAGTTAGACACAGAGACGGTCACTGTTCGTGTTCGGTTCATCGTGCCCTCTCTTTTCTCCGACGCTGACTCTGCGAAACTATAAAAACCCAAACCTCCGAATAAGAGAACCACGTACCATTCAGGTTGATTAATATGCGTTGACTCAGGATCCATGCTGCGGTATAAGCGACAACCACACTATAGCCGTTTGAGAAAACTCAGAAACAATTGAAGCCGAGCAACCACTTACGACCCTTGTATGATAGTTTGAGTCGTATTGAGGAAGAGGAGCATGTTCAAAGCGTTGACTGCGGTCATAGCGACAAAGTACACCAGACCATCAACACGCATGCTGCGGTCGGGGGTAAGGGGCCAGCGTTTCAAGTGTCAAGCGAAATGAGCTCACGTTCGGGTCAGTTTGGTCATGCTGTGCAAACGTAAGCTGACGAAAGCGGGACCATGAGAAGTGGAAAGGGGCTTACAGAGGCGACGTTGTCCGTATCCGGGAAAGGTAAAACAGAGAAACAAGCAGGGTCGCAACATCCCAAACCACGCAACACAGATAAAATGCCCACTGGATATTGTCCTCAATGGTTACCAAACATCTAAGGAGTCGTGAGTGAGTGGGAACTCAGATAGTTCGGGACAGCGTTAAGGTCTCACATCCCCTAGAGAGGCATTTTTAGGGATCAGTCGTTAGATCGGATACCGTAATTACTCACCCCTGGCCGCGTGACTGGCAGTACCCAAAAAAATCTGTCAGGTGGGTAATGGGGCTGTGCAAAAGTGCAACCACGTACTCGTGCGCCCGTGGAAAATTGTAAACCATTGCACCTAGGAATGGGGGGACGAGTTAGCGACTTGGCAAGAACGTGCGATCGGAGAGAAAGAAAAAACATACCGTGACAACCGCGAGAAATAGAGAAGTGAGGAAGTACAAAACAAATTTGCGTTGCCGTGAAATGTTGTACGTCCTGCGCGAGACGATCGTGGTGAGGACTACCCTCCATATATTCACGAATCTCGAAGCACATGCCTCCAACCCATAATCAGCTGCACAACCATAGTTTGCAGACCTGATGTTCGGATAAATCAGTCAGAGGTTTGGGTTTACAGGTAGGACTTCCGCACATTTGAAGATCGAGGGGAGGAGGGAAAGCCGGCTGCAGGTCTCATCGGAAATTTCTGTTCCTTTCCAAAACGTGTAGGATCCGCTGACCAAGAGGACAACCGATATGTAGCTAGAGGGATGCAGGAGCCCGCCGAGCAATGTGCCGTGAGCGGAGGACAGGCGATGAGGAAGGATGAGACTCACCGGACAAGGAAAAAGAACAAGGCAGATACCCTAAACCGAACCGCGGTCAACCAATACATCCTCCGTGAACAAAGTTTCGGACAATATCCCACCGAACGAAGTACTGCCCTCGGGGGCCGCGGTAGATTCTCCACTCTGCCGGTAAAGTAAGAACGAAGCTGGAAGTAAGGAAAGGGTCAACATTCGTGAAGAAATTTCGAACCTCCGGGGGGGGCGTGGGGACGGAGAGAAGTGCTCACTCGTAGGAAGCGACTGCGATGCAAGCAATCCGGATGTTCGACGCGGTGGAACGGTCCACGATGACGGCGTCCCACTCGGCCTCACCAGCGAAAACGCCCGACATCGTCGAGCTGGTTCGTAGATGACCTACACCGGAGACGGTGTGCCAACTCTGAAACCAATTGTGCAGTGTGGGAAAGTCGGTCGGACCGGGTGCGGATCCGCGGGTGGCGGGGCCGACGGAACGTATTCAGTTCGTCTTCCGCCTTGCCCTTCACTCGGTCGAGTTCACGCTTCTCCGTCGTAGGCAGGCGGGAGGCAGTCGGTCGCCCGTCAGTGGGCCGACTGAGAGGAGGCGGGTCGTGTGGGAGAAAAGCGAGGTTGGCGGTGAAACACAACGGGAACAAATCATTACATTTGCGGCGAATACAATCACGTCAGTTCCAAGTACGGTATCAGTGTCCAAAGCCTCCGGTTACGGAGCGTGATCCTTGTGCCAAACGCAGGCGGTACGGTGCCCTCAGAAGGACCCCTCAGAATCGTCATCGACGTCCATATCCCCGCCTACACCGAAAACGAACTCTCGTAGCAGCATATCCGCGCGCCGAATCAACAAAAAGTCCTCCAACCGGGATGCCAGTTCCACCTTCGTCGCCGTCTCCAGCGACACTGCATCACATTTCGCTTGTAGCGACAGGTTAATTTTGAGTGCGATGAGGGAAAGCCTTCTGCATTGTGATGGATCGTCGATAAGTGGTGGCCGAACCTCCAATTGGTAGTTTTTTTCTAGGCCTGCGTTTTTCCGGAAAACATGCGTTCAGTAAAATAAAAAAAATAAAAAAACGCCCGATTTGGCTGCGGTCACGATGCTTACTCCTAAGATAATTTACCCATTCGGGGGAAATGTGAATCCGAGGGTAAGCCTGTCCTGCCGTGTCGACGGAAATGGCAAAGCGTCTGAGACCTTGAAGACTGACACCTGTATCAACGAGAGAAAGACGAAATAGTTTACTCAACATCAGCAACGGCGTGACGACATCATCATACACCCGGGGATTGGCGCCGATGTAAAGTTCGGTCAACGACCTCCGTAGGCTGACCAGGTGGCAGACCCTAGATCGGAGACAAATTGGGCCGAATGAAATAATCACAAAAAATAATCATGACAAACGCTTCGGTTCCTATCCCGGTATTGTTGAGCCAGAGGACAGAGAGGCGTGGGAGATGGTGAATCGAGACGATGTCAAAGTCTTGTAGGGGCGTGTCGCTTAAAGATATCTCCGACACGAACAGGAAACTGTTTGGTTTTTTGAAGGCTGTCACGTGTCAACACACGAACGAAGGAGATGGGAGACACGCATACAGTCCAGGAGGCTTCGGCCAGCAAGATTTAAACCTTCAAGATCAAGCATGGAAGGTGACAGATCCAAGAACTGTATTTCGGAAGATCGGAAGAGATCAAGGATTCTACCACTGAGGTGACCTGAAGGAGCTTAAATCAGGGAGCAGCCAATCGATGGTGAGAAGCACACGAACCGTCCTCAGCTAGGATGTTGACGATCTTCTGATGGTCGAGATCTGGAATATCAGACAAACGCTCCAATAGCCGTATCCCAGGCAGCAGAGAGTCCAGATGTTCGGACAAAACGCGCAGACTCCGGGGGGTTTCGGATCCAATCCTTTGTCCGTGAAGTTCGACTGAAGGCACCAGAGTTAACTAGGGAGCCGCAGCCAATCGGAGCACAGACCCTCGAGTTCCTGTACCCTCGCGACCAAGCTGTCGACCCTTGCCTCTTGAGGGTTGTACCTGCCGAGCACATGATCCGCTGGAGAATAAACGAGACCAGGAACCGAGAATTTGATTTTGTCCGCCTTCCCGCTGAGTTCAAAACTCCCACAGTTCACAGCGTCGCTTGATTTTGCCCACAAAGACGCGCCCCTGAAATCGCTATAGCCTTCCAGTAGTTTCTGCCTAGCATTGGTAGAGCTCGAGCTAAGGGGAGACGCGGGAGAGGAAGGGGACGAAACGGGAATCCAGAGCTGATCAGTGTGCGTCGTAAGAAAATCGTCGGCCTGTGTCGGGATCAATGGAAATTTAGGCGCGTCAATGTAGGGTATCGATAGATTCTGCTCCGTTGCGATATGCACGTCTACTCCAGGCGCGAAAATCACAATATCGCCACACTCGCGAAGAAGGCATGAAGCAAAGGAGTGCCTGAGGTGGTGATCGTGAGAGTGCCGGTGGAGAGCCAACCTGAGCCGGAGATTGTGAAGGAACGTGGCAGCGTCGACGGAACAGTAAAACGGATTACAGCCTTCGTCAGAGACAAGCATTAGTGGGTGCACACAGAAGGACGAAGATGGTCGGGCAGAGAGAAGGGTGGGGTCAATCCATACAAACGAACGGAGCTCCGCTTCCCGGACCCGCTCGTTCCCGTCTCCTCCGGCCCGCCGGATCTACGCCTATTGCACTTTGGCCGATATCAGCAACAGTCTCTTCTACGCCAGTAACATCTACAACCCCTCTACCCTCTATCCTCCTCTGACATCCGCACCTATTATCGAGCCATGAATGACGACCTCGGTATGACCACAGATATCGTTACCGTGACCAGGTTTGCGTCCAGATAACACCCTTGGCGAAAGCTGGAAATGACGTAGTGTGCCCTCGTAGGCATGTCCTGAGCGACCAGTTCCGCCTTGGAGCAACAGCGACCGGAGATCTCACCCTTCTGCTCACCGCTATCACTACAACATCCAAGTTCATCGCCACGAATGTGCGAAGGGCCAGGCTCATTAACCTGTGAGTCGCGAGACCAGCAACCTCATCCCCCCCCCGTCCCGGATCTAAATATCTGTATAGTATTGGAATGGCCGGGGAGACCAACGTTCAGGGAGAGGAGCAGAAGAAACTGGATGTATTATCAAACGATATCATGATCAACAGTCTCAGGGCCTCTGGCAAGACGGCGGTCCTCGTCTCGGAGGAGAACGAAGAGGCTATCTTCATTGAAGACCGCTACAAGGGGAAGTACTGCGTCGTCTTCGATCCCCTGGACGGCAGCAGCAACATCGACGCCGGTGTAAATATTGGGACGATTTTTGGTATCTACCACATCGTAAGCTCAGTTATCTTTAGCTCTCTCCGAATTAGAACTCTGACATACGTTTCACGTGCATAGGGCGATCCCAACTCCAAGGCTACGGTCCAGGACGTGCTTAAACCGGGCAGCCAAATGGTCGCCGCTGGTTATTGCATGTGATTACTTACCCTGGCCGGTCTTCATCGGGGTCTATGTTGCTCACATTTCATCCGGTTCCCAGGTACGGTTCCTCGGCAAACCTGGTTCTCTCGACAGGGAACGGTGTGAACGGATACACACTCGACCCCGGCCTTGGTGAATTCATCCTCACGCACCCTGGCGTATGTCACAAGCGGGGCCGCTCACTTCACTCACTTGGCTGATGAACTTCATTGATTGGTACGCAGATCAAGATCCCGCCTCGAGGAAAGATTTACTCCTTCAACGAAGGAAACTCGGTCTACTTCCACCCACCAGTAATCAACTATCTCAACTCGATCAAGTTCCCGCCGCAGGGCAAGGCGCCATACTCGGCTAGGTACATCGGGTCCATGGTGGCGGATGTACACCGAACACTGCTGTACGGTGGTATTTTCGGTTACCCCGACGACAAGAAGAGCAAGAACGGTAAACTCAGGCTTCTCTACGAGGCATTCCCCATGGCCTACATTGCAGAACAGGTATGGATCTCCTGGGAAATGAGAAGATGCCGAGATGTCACTGACGTATCCACACAGGCTGGAGGTCTCGCCACCACGGGAACCAAGAGGATCCTTGACATTCAACCCACTCAGATTCATGAACGTTGTCCAGTCTTCCTTGGTAGCAAGGAAGATGTTCAGGATTTGGTCAAGTTCTATGAGGCAGAGGCTAACAAGAGCAAATAGACACAGACGATGTATTATATGACAACCGGATTATCATATCAGCCAATTTGTCGATCGAGATCACAGGGTTGAGCGATCAAAGAATAGAGAAATCTCGCCCAGCGACTCTCAAGAAACTACGCTTCAATTGAACGCGGATACAACCAGGCACTTGAGGACAAGTTATCACTCCTCGCTCAAAGCCAATGCCTGCTCCAGATCATCCTCCGTTGACAACAAGGTCGAATCCGGCGGCGCATTGCCATAGAGTATCCTCTGAATGACGATCACTGCTTGTTGTGTGAGCAACAGGTTTCGGCACAACACGGGCTCGACCACTCACTCATATCAACCGAGAGCTGGAAAATCGCACATACTTTGAACTGGATCGGGGAGTCGTGAATGAAGAAATAGGCGACCCTGAAAGAAGTCAATACACGGAATGGATTGATGGCGAGTTACACTGACTTGTACGAGTCTCCTGCAACCCATCCTATCAAAGCAGACATACGGAAGCCGTACATTGACCTTTGCTTGTAGTTGCTGATTTGGAAGATAGCTTAGAACGGTGGAACGGGCGCATACAATCACGTAGCTTCCTACCTTATCAACTGTGGAATGGGGAGAGTGCTCTCCAATCCTAAGGCTACGAACCCCAGGATCGAAACGAACACATCGAATCTCCCAAAGATTAAGTATAGAATTGTTTCACAAAGACTATGCATCGTGTTAACCGGCATCCTGGAACGTGAATCACTCAAATGATGCGCACATGAGCCCAGCAAGGAATTCGACGTGTTGGATGTACGTCGGCCACTGCCAGAACGACATCGGACGCATTGATAAGCCATGACTCCCAGAACCCAGATGGGGTTTGAAACGGATGCAGATATAGAGCAACGCAAGCTAAGCAACTTCAGGGTTCAGCTTCCACAGGTGGGTGAGTCAGGATACATTACGCACCTGGGCCAAGATCATGAGTATCGACTGCAGAAGCAAGGGCGTCTCGAATTGATCCCCCAACCAAAAGAAACATCTCGTGATGTTCGCAATGAGGCTTCAGATGAAGCAGCGGGAACAAGGGGCGGACGAAACATCCGCGTGAGATGGTTAGCTGGCTTGGAAGCTTGATTCGGAAACGTTTGGGACGAACAGGATCGCGCAGACATCCCGAGAGAACCCGGTCGAGTCCCTGTGTGCGATTGACATCAGCCGGAGTTACCACGAAATGAATGGCCGTTGTCACTCACCTCTTCTTAACAATGGAATAAGCCTGATCAGTATACACCAGGGGCGGGGCGACCGCCATACCTACAGCACGGTCTCATCGAGACAAGTTCGTATCGAACCAGGCCATAAAGTCGACACACCGATAGAGGACGCGACAGAAAGCCATCGCGGGAGGTTCATTCTAAGATTTTTGGGGGTTACCTCTAGGTTGCGGTCGTTTGGACGGACGATGCTTGAGCAGGACGATCGTGTCGTCGTTGGGTGAGACCAAATAAGGAAGGTGTTTCGCATCTGCCATTTGGACGGATTTGGTTCCATCCTTCCGAGATCACGGAACGCACATCACGCTTTCTTCCACCACTGCCAAGGACCGACTGTGGCCTCAACTACCCGTGGTCAAAGCACAGTGGCGGATTTCTGGGTCACATGCCATTCGCTCCCTACGCTTGATTTGAAGGGGCTCCCAAAGAGGTGCAGCTCAACAAGGGTGCTGGGGGCGGCAAGGAAGTCTGTCTGGTGGACATGTCTTTGATGCGCTTTGTCTCGGATGCTTTGGGGTGACGTCTTTGACTATGGATTCTGCGGAAGCAATCAACCTGGTGGTGGTCTTTGGCCACCTTTCGCACGTCCGCGTGTCATAAAAGAACCCAATGGGAGTGTCTCCTCTCTTCCACTCAGCCCTGTTTCTATCTCCCCCATCCGTGAGTCGAGATCATCCAATGCCCGCCCTTCTTTGGCACTTATATTCATTCCACAGAGGGATGCGATCTATTCTCCCGTTCCAAGCAGAAAATGGCGTGATCCACCGCCAGCTAAGCGGCATCCTTTCTGCAATGACAGCGCCTTACGATACCCATCCCCCTGTCAAATGTCCCATCACCAAACTCCCCTTCGAGCTCATCACTCATATCATGAGATCTGGATTAGATCCTCTTTCCCAACGCTCCCTCTCCCAAGTTTCCCGCGGTTTCCGGGACATATCCTTCCTCCTCCCCGAGTTCTGGTCCACCATCGTCCCGAAGTTCCCGTTGGAGAACGATCAACTTGACTACTGGAAGGAGTCTATAGTTAACTCCAAAACCGCTCCGCTTGACATCAAGCTCAACGTCCCCAGCAGAGATCCATCTTCTGAGGTCAACCAGAGCCAAGGTTTCCTACCCCTCTTCCTGGAGTTGGTCGTTCACGCAGCTCGTTGGCGTACCTTCGTGCTCGTCACCGAACCCCCTGCACCGATGAACACGTTTCTCAAGGGACTAACTCCGGTGGCGGCCTTCCCTCAACTTGAAATCCTAAGACTTGCTTGTGCGGAGTCGATCGACGTACACGATACCGCCTGGTCCACCTATGGCAGACTCGGAGAGCCGAGCTTGGTTATGCCTAGGCTCCAGAACCTTGCACTCTGGAATGTGTGGGCGTGTCACCCAAGGGGGATTCCGAACGATCTCGTGGACCTCAAAATCATCGGCGACCTGTTCGGGACTACGCCGCCACTCGAAGAAATTGTTGCCATGTTGAAGTCGTCACCCAATCTCGAGGTCCTTTGCCTCACTGTGGCTCCTCCCCCCCTCAACGACCTATCTCCCCCGCCTGTTACCAACGAGACGCTTCATGTCGTTCTTCCACGTTTACGGTCCCTCACTTTCAGGGGATTATCCAGGACGGCCGGAATATACTTCCTCCCCCTTTTGCACCTCCCCGCATTAGAGGAGTTTCACTTGGAGAATACCTTGGCGTGGCTCGACAACCGCATCAACCTTCCAGATCGTCCTCAGATACCTGAAGATTACAGTTCCGTGATCCAAATCATCACATACCTCAATATGCCATGGGCAAGGTCCAGCAGCGTGTTCACCGCTCCACCCGGTCCACAGTGGCCACAAGGGAAGTTGAAGGAAGTTACGTTGAGCTGGGTGACGGCGGAAGTGATGCCCCTCTTCGGGTGGCTCTCCTTCATGCGTGAATTAACCACGCTCCGAATCCAGTTCTCTGATGTGGACCTACTCAGGGTCCTTCAGGATGTGAGCCTGTGTCCTCAGTTGCAGAGGTTGCACGTGGAGGGTTATATGGACCAACCCACCCGCAATGAGCTTGAAGGGGTGATGCGCGCCAGGTCCAACCTAGAAGTTCTCATTGAAGCAGCTCTGGCGGGCTCTGGCCACATTTTCAGCAGTCTATTGTAGCTATTCTTTCCTCCTTCTTTCGTGGTTGTTTCGATACCTTAGACCCCCCTCATCGCTGGGGAAATAATACGGCATCTTCAGTAACAGCCGAGTACTGTCATGGAAAGTCAACATCGTTCGACTGAACTTGCAGGGCTGCACCCGCCGTGGCCCTTGCACCTGCATATTGTAGAGACCTTAACACGGGCTTACTCACGCCGGCTGGGGCTCGATGGCCACACGACCCCAATGGACTCCATAGAGTGAGCTTCGGCTACGCATTTGAATGGGTGTGGGTATCGTTTCACCTTCACGAACACCTGACGGAGGCATTCATTTCGGTGGCACTCGAGGACTCCTCGGATAAATAGCTGGTACTCGACTTCAGGTGGGTTCGAAAGCCCACACCTGCCACAAAATCATCACCGTCATGCATTGCATCCTCCAAATACTTTTACCCAATGTCTTATGCACTACACGGTATGGACATCCCTCTGTATGCGTCGCCCTTCGTTAGGCCTCCACAAGACCTCTTTGTAGTCACAAGAGTCGTGTTGTCCGGGACTGAGAAGTCGAGTGGGATGATAGCGTAATTGTAATACGAGAAATCAATTGTCGAGGACCTGCAATGCAGGATGCGCTGCGGATGAATACAACAGGGAACTGAATCGAGGGTTCCTAGCCTGCTCGGCGGCGGTCGGAGGATGTTTTTACACGCGACCGGCCTGCGCCACGATGCTCTATGACCGTTAGGTCCGACTAGGTGGTACCAGAAGGAGAACCTGGAAGTGACCGTGGCTACCCCGTGAATGCCAGGTCAAGCGACATGCGCGGGTGATCGCATCCCCACTCAACGAACGGGGCGTTCAATCCTCCAAAAGCTACGTAAAAGTGACCTCGTTCAAATTGGAGTTGGTCATTGTTGGGTAAGGTTTTATTTCCACCAGGACCAAGACTTGTCGGGCGAGAGTCGAGCCGCCATGTTCCACGGGTTCCAACAAAACTACGCTTCTCTTACAGGTATCGGCGAAAGGTTCAAGAGCGGATTCAAGACAGTTTGATGTACATCATATCAGTATAGAATGAACATGGGGCAAGAAACAAGTAAACAACGGAACAACGGACCATGAAACGGGGAAGGGCGATTTCTCTGTTGTAACGTACAAGGGGCAAACCGACGAACTGGATCACAGAAAACGAACACTCGGTAACGTCCAGCATGCAAGCTTCGATTAGTATCTGGGGAACAACGGGGGAGCCTGTTGCCGCTGTCCTTGTCGTCCCTAAAGATGGAGATCAGTACATCACTTCAACCCTTCGAAGCGGTCGCTGGACTCACGGAACCAACGTTAGACATCCACATCTGCATCCCTGGAATGACGGCAACAGGATCCTTCTCTTCAAGCATGAAGCTGTCGTGGCTGGGGTGATACCCGTAAGGTATCGGCTGTGTCGCTGCTAACAACGAATCTACAGGGGTGTCAGGGGTTTCCCCTGAGGCCTGCCCATTTTCGTTATCGGTCGCTTTCTCCGGGAAGAAGGGGTAGAATAATCCGGTCGGGACATCAGCGAGGTGGCCAGGAGATTGTTGAGCGTATCCCATTTTTGGCGTTCCCTGGCCGTTGAGCCCACTGCTGTATGTCGAGCTACCGCCGCCACTTCCGCTGCCCGGCGCACTCCCCACTGACCTGGGAGAGTGTCCGAGCTTCGGCGTAGAGATAGATGCCATTTTCACGGCGTCTTGCTCCCAGTCTGGTTCGCTAAGGAGGACAGGATGGGAGGGAGGTCCAACTTGGTGAAGGTTGATCGCCAAGACCTTCTCCGCCAGGCGCGCGATAAGTGGATGACCTCCGTTGAGATCCTTGCGTTCCCATCTCCAACGAATGCTTGGGAGAACGTCGAGAGCCATCCAGACATCTTCCAATGCCACTTGATGCGGAATACGATCACAGTGGGACATGTGCCCGTATAGGATGACCATGGCGGCGATATGAAGAGGGATCGGCGAGACAAAGAATGCAATGTCGGGGAACTTGATCAGATGATTGTGAAGGACGATGATGTTGTGCGAAGAAACCATCGCTGAAAGGTGTGTAAGTTAACCCCGATTCGACCCTGCGCCTGAACGAAAGGTGCTTACCATCCCCCAATGCTTTATGCCTCTGAGAATACTCGAGTCGCTCCGAGCTGAACAGAGCCCTTAGGAGCAAAAGCCTCGAGATACCAAGCTTCAAGAGCGTCAACCCCTGGTCAGCGGTAACTTCTTCCACGAGTCTAGCCCTCCTGTCCAAAGCCCAATCGTCTGTTCCCCCGAAGAGCGCCTTGTAGCTTTCCGGGAGTTGGTTGCGGAAAATGACCATGCTCTTGATGATCCTCGTCGCGTGTCGCATAATAGTACCCGCGTCCTGCCAAGTCGGGGTGTACAGCGAATTGATGATGTCTGCCTGGATCTCCACGAGCGGGGGGCTGTACAAATAGTGATCAGAAAGTTCTGACTTGGGTCCTTTTGGCCTTGCTGGCCTGGGAGTGTTGGAATCGGATGGCGAAATGGCCAACGGTCGGCCGAGTAAAATCGACGTTCCCCGGTCATGAATCAAGATGATGCTCCACAGTCTGATCCTCAATTGGCATTCGTCCTCCGAGAAGGTTTTACCCTGGGTGGTCGGGTCGTGGTGCAGTCCCAGTTCAATTCCGAGCCTTACCAAACTTCCCACAAGGCGCCAAAGTGTCCTTCCTTGTCGCTGTCGATATGGGTCAGTCCGTGTTCCATCTTTATGGGCGGGCGGGGACGCACCTCCGTATACAAGGACCAGTGCAATAAGGTTAACGCTTGCAAGCTGGATACGGTAACACGCAGATCGGGCTTGACGAGCAAGGCGCAATCCAAGAACTCCCCGTACTTCGGCCACCCGGAACCCATCAGTTCTCCCACCGGGGGGATCTGGTCAGGATTGTGCCTTGCCCCATCACGCTCGAACACGCGATGGTTTAGCTCGCTCAAGGTCCCGAGCCCGAGGATGAGATACATGCTGCATAAGTAGCCAGGATCGTGGTGTTGAGCTTTTCCATCGTACAATTCCTCCAGGGTCCGCTCAAAGTCGTGTCTGAGGAAGATGGGGCGGTGGGGGTTGAGCCTCTCGAAGTAAGCGTCAACAATCTGCTTGGCCATCTCATGATCGCGAGGGAGGGACACCTCAAACGCGGTGTCACCATCTACAGTGACCTTGACTTGCTTCCACTTGACGGGATCGCGCGTGAACATGATCCCACGATCGCGACCAGAGCTCAGTCCATGAGAACCAACGGCGAGGTCTTCCCGGTCACCTTGGGTAGGGGCAAGTCTCAGGTTGTTGACAATGGAAGATGACACGCAGAATATCTTGGCCAGTGACTGTCAATAATCAACAGGCATCAGCATGGAACCCGCAGGTGAGTTGGGGTGATACACTGACCTGAGAATTGGAGAGGTCGTTGGATTGGGGGTCCGTGCCCTTGAGCTCTCCGTCGGCAGAACCTGGACGCGGTTGCACGTGAACTGGAGTAGGCTGAGGCGGTACCTGGGGCGGATGCTGGAAGGATGGGTGGATTTGTGGATTGTAGGGGCCCGGGGGGCCCTGCATGCCTAGGGGTGGAGGCGGATAGGGGGAACCCGGAGGACCATACATTGGCATAGGAGGGTAACCGGGAGGAATCATATGAGGTTGCGGGATGGGCGGGTAGGGTGGGAAACCCTTCGGTGGTATGGGGTCTCCTGGTCTGAGCGGGGGGTAGGGTCGCGCCTGCCATTGGTAACCAACTAAGGCGGTAACGTTGGGGTCGATCTCGAGCCCTTCGCGGGCAAATATCTCGTCGACGTTATTTAAGTCAAAACCGGGGATATGGCGCTTGAGCAGCGCCACGCATTGGAGGAGCTGACGCTCAATGCGCTCAGTGTGGCCTCGAGGCGTGAGGGTCTGACGATGTCGGTCCTCTTGCTCGCAAGCGGTACCGGCGGTCGCACAAGCGGTACATCTTGGATACTTTGAATCGCACTGTGAGTCGTTGGTAGAGTGATGTTAGCGAGCGGTGACGGAAGTTTGCGGTCGGGCGACACCGACGGGACTTGCCTTGATTTTCTTGCCCCTACAACGAGCGCACGCCTCATGAGAACGGCGCAAGCGACGAGGCTCTGCTGGTCCAGCATCTTCTCCATTGTCCGCCTTTCTGCGTTTTCGACTTGGCCCTGAAGAAGGGGGCTGCTGGCCTGGCTGTTGTGGGGTTTGTTGGGTTTGGTCGGGGTCAATTTCGAGGCCACTTTGGAGACCGGGGTGGCCGAGCGCGATGTCAGAATGAGGGGGCAACATATGCGTCATCGTCGTCGCCGCGGTCGTCACAGGCGATGGCGAGGGCGATAACGTTCGTATCGATTCAAAGCGTCGTGAATTTCCTGACGCTCAGGCCAGCCCGTTACTCGTCCGTCACGGAGCGTCACACCCCCTGTCACGCATTCCAACCCCTAAGTTACGTACATCGTGTAGAGGATGCAGAAGAAAATCCAGGAATATTTGAGAACGCCTCCCGGGTTCCGTTGACCGACGGGTGGATTATTCCGAAAAAATTTATTGCATTTTCGCGTCACCGCGTACGTTGCTCGACTAAAACCTGCGTTATCGGTGTTTGCCGCGTTCTGCAAAAAACCGTTTTCGGAGCGAGTCACTCCGTTCTGTCCGTCTCTCTCAACCCATGTCTTTTTCCTCTCGTTCCGCCGCCCGTGCCCTCAGATCTGTCTCTCGACGTGCACCGAAGTCGCTCACCCAACAGTCTGCGTCTTACTCCCTTCTCGCTGCCAGGACCGCTGCTGTCACCTCTAAACTCCCCCAAAGGACTGCTGTTCAGGTATGCACATTGTTGAGCTGTCCGCAAAAATACGCGTAATGAACGCGGCGCATATAGTCTGTTCGCGGAATGAAGACTCTCGACTTTGCAGGAACTGAAGAGGTCGTATACGAGCGAAGCGACTGGCCGTTGCCCAGGCTTCAAGAGTACTTCAAAAATGATACCCTCGCTTTGATCGGTTACGGCTCTCAAGGCCACGGTCAGGGTCTCAATGCTCGTGATAACGGCCTCAACGTCATCATCGGTGTCCGTAAGGGTGGCGAGAGCTGGAAACAAGCTCAGGAAGACGGTTGGGTCCCCGGAGAGACCCTCTTCCCCATCGAGGAGGCTATAAACCGTGGTACTATCATCATGAACCTCCTTTCTGATGCTGCCCAGTCCTCCACTTGGCCCCAGTTAAAGCCCCTGATCACCAAGGGCAAGACTCTCTACTTCTCTCACGGATTTTCCATCGTCTACAAGAATGACACACACGTCGTCCCTCCTGAGGATGTCGATGTTATCCTCGTCGCTCCCAAGGGTTCTGGCCGTACTGTCCGAACTCTTTTCAAGGAGGGCCGCGGTATCAACTCCTCGATCGCGGTCTGGCAAGACGTTACTGGCAAGGCCAAGGAGAAAGCTATCGCCCTTGGCGTTGCGATCGGCTCTGGTTACATGTATGAAACCACCTTCAAGAAGGAGGTTTACTCCGACCTCTATGGTGAACGCGGTGTGGTGAGCGTCTTTGTGACAAACTCCTAACGAGGACGCGACTCTGACTTGTCTATTGGTCAGTTGATGGGTGCTATCCGTAAGTGGTCGTTGATTCGATAGATCCCTACACCATGTCTGATCGAGGATTTTTTTGACAGAGGGACTTTTCTTGGCCCAGTACAAGGTTCTCCGTGCCAATGGACATACACCGTCTGAGGCTTTCAACGAGACGGTCGAGGAGGCCACCCAGTCTCTGTATCCGCTCATTGGCCAGAAGGGGTACGTTCGATTTCTATACGCGTGTTGACTGGGTACTGATACGTTTGGCGGTTAGCATGGACTACATGTACAATGCCTGCTCCACCACTGCCCGTCGTGGCGCTCTCGACTGGGCTCCCGTTTTCGAGAAGGCTAATACCCCCATCTTCGAGAAGCTCTACCAGAGCGTAAAGGACGGAACGGAGACCCGCAAGTCCCTCGAGTTTAACGGCAGGGACACCTACCGTGAAGATCTCGCCAAGGAGCTGGCTGAAATCGACAATCAGGAGATCTGGAGGGCCGGAAAGACCGTTCGTTCTCTCCGACCGGACGTCCAAAACTAAAAGAGAGGCGGCCCTGGGTTGAGACCTATCTGAAACGTATAATGCTTGGATCTTTGCGAACTTTTAAAAGCCCTCAAGCAGGGCGGGGGTGGATGTTGTAGCTTTGGATGTAATGAAAACCCGTCAACGGACGCCTGGGCTTGATACCCGTCACAGTTTCCGATGAAGCGGTCTCCCCGCGTTCCGACTCTCCAGAACACAACTATCACCACGAACCGGAGTTGTAGTGGTTCGTGGATGTCACTCGCTGGCTTTTTTATTTCAATTGCGATTCCTGAATGGCTCCAAAGTCATCCCAAAACCTGCTCTTTCTCTCAACGACAAAGCAACAGGTCCAGCAGTTCGCCGTCGTCCGGCTTAACAAATCCGATAGGATCGTCTGTTGAAGAGCCGTCTGGCGGTGAATATGGAAGTGGGAAGTGGGGAACCGACTCGATCATTGAGTGTTCCGGCTACGCGCGACAAACTTGTCTAGGCTGGAATCCAGCCTCAAATTCAGAAGGGGAGTGTAGTCCAGGGGAGGGGATAAAACTTGCCGACGAGATGGTAGAGAACGAATCACGGGACGACACAACGTGAATTCGGAGACGGAACGTAGGCAAGGTGACTGAGGACTTTGCGCTGACACTGAGTGACCATCCGTAGAGCTTGGGTGTGATCTCAGTAGACAGCTGTCGTCGCTTACCGGGGTAGCAAACGGTGCCATTTGAAATCTTGTGCGTACGCTGAACAGTCAGGCTTCGAGCCCCATGGCTATGTTCCGGTTCAATCCCCCCCTCCCCTTGGGGGTTTGACTTTACAATGCGGACCAGGATAGTGTAGGCTTGCTCGAGTAGGACCGAATGCATCTTTCTATCACTATTCCCGTTGCCAACATTTTGGAA
>Ga0307517_10003436_pt1 | contig 24619 bp, 20 predicted proteins | sample 23_EM_MG_FD_194515 | JGI IMG/M metagenome (GOLD analysis project Ga0307517, IMG submission 194515) | Populus trichocarpa ectomycorrhiza microbial communities from riparian zone in the Pacific Northwest, United States - 23_EM | ecosystem: Host-associated > Plants > Roots > Unclassified | place... | reverse complement strand
AGGACCGCGTTGTTGGGCGCGTAGTAGGTGCGGAAGAACGCGCGCGCGTCCTCCAGGGTGGCCGCGTCCAGGTCCGCCATCGAGCCGATGGGCGTGTGGTGGTACGGGTGGCCCTCCGGGTAGGCGAGGGCGGTCAGCTTCTCGAACGCCGTCCCGTAGGGCACGTTGTCGTAGCGCTGGCGGCGTTCGTTCTTGACGACGTCCCGCTGGTTCTCCATGGACTCTTCGTCAAGAGCGGCCAACAGGGAGCCCATACGGTCGGCCTCCAGCCAGAGGGCGAGCTCCAACTGGTGGGTGGGCATGGTCTCGAAGTAGTTCGTGCGCTCGAAACTGGTGGTGCCGTTGAGCGAACCGCCCGCGCCCTGCACCAGCTCGAAGTGTCCGTTGCCCTTCACCTGTCCGGAGCCCTGGAACATCAGGTGCTCGAAGAGGTGAGCCAGGCCGGTGCGCCCCTTGACCTCGTGGCGGGAACCGACGTCGTACCAGAGGCACACCGCCGCGACCGGGGTCAGGTGGTCCTCGGAGAGCACCACACGCAGACCGTTGGCCAAGCGGTGTTCGGTCGCTGTCAGACCGCCGGACCCTGCCTCGGCGGTGGCCGTGTGACCCATGGGCATGTACGTCCCTTCGATCGCGGATTCTCTGGCTGGAACCGCAGAAATCCTGCTCGTCCCGCCACTGTATGCAAGCGTGCGGACCGTCGGCGAAGTTCCCGGCGGACGTACGCCGAGAGCGAGATCGCGTAGCCTGCGGGCAGTCGCACACGTGGACCCACGCGGCAGCCGTCGGTGACGGAGCCGAGCGGCCAACGCCGGGTCCTGGTCCGCGTTGTCAGTGCCGCGGTCCACAATGGTTCACGTCAAGACCCCGTTCACGCTTCAGCACGAGTGAGCCGAAGGGGAGCGACCCCCAGGCGAGCGACCAGAAAAGAGGAGCCGGCAGCGATGGCCCGCCGCAGCACGAAGACCCCGCCGCCCGACGACTCGTTCGAGGAGCGGATCCTCGACATCGACGTCGTCGACGAGATGCAGGGCTCCTACCTTGAGTACGCGTACTCGGTCATCTACTCCCGAGCCCTGCCGGACGCCCGGGACGGCCTGAAGCCGGTCCACCGACGGATCGTCTACCAGATGGACGAGATGGGCCTGCGCCCCGACCGCGGCTATGTGAAGTGCGCGCGTGTCGTCGGCGAGGTCATGGGCAAGCTGCACCCGCACGGCGACGCGTCGATCTACGACGCCCTGGTGCGCATGGCCCAGCCCTTCTCCATGCGCGTCCCGCTGGCCGACGGCCACGGCAACTTCGGCTCGCTGGGCAACGACGACCCGCCGGCCGCGATGCGGTACACCGAGTGCCGGCCGTCCGAAGCGGCCAACCTGATGACCGAGTCGATCGACGAGGACACGGTCGACTTCACCCCGAACTACGACGGCCAGGAGCAGGAGCCGGTGGCCCTGCCCGCCGCCTTCCCGAACCTCCTGGTGAACGGCTCGTCGGGCATCGCCGTCGGCATGGCCACCAACATGCCGCCGCACAACCTGGGCGAAGTCATCGCCGCCGCCCGCCACTTGATCCGCTACCCGAACGCGGACCTGGACACCCTGATGCGGCACGTCCCCGGCCCCGACCTGCCCACGGGCGGCCGGATCGTCGGCCTCACCGGCATCCGGGACGCGTACGAGACCGGCCGCGGGACCTTCAAGATCCGCGCCACGGTCGCCGTGGACAACGTGACGGCACGCCGCAAGGGCATCATCGTCACCGAACTGCCCTTCTCCGTAGGCCCCGAGAAGGTGATCGCCAAGATCAAGGACCTGGTCGGCGCGAAGAAGCTCCAGGGCATCGCCGACGTCAAGGACCTCACCGACCGCGCGCACGGCCTGCGCCTGGTCATCGAGATCAAGAACGGCTTCGTACCGGAAGCGGTCCTGGAGCAGCTCTACAAACTGACGCCGATGGAGGAGTCCTTCGGCATCAACAACGTCGCCCTGGTCGACGGCCAGCCCCTCACGCTCGGCCTCAAGGAACTCCTGGAGGTCTATCTCGACCACCGCTTCAATGTCGTACGGCGCCGCAGCGAGTTCCGCCGCACCAAGCGGCGCGACCGTCTCCACCTGGTGGAGGGCCTGCTCACCGCGCTCATCGACATCGATGAGGTCATCCGGATCATCCGCTCCAGCGACAACTCGGGGCAGGCGAAGCAGAGCCTGATGGAGCGCTTCTCCCTGTCGGACATCCAGACGCAGTACATCCTGGACACCCCGCTCCGCCGCCTCACCCGGTTCGACCGGATCGAGCTGGAGTCGGAGATGGAGCGACTCCGCGCGGAGATCGCTGAGTTGACCCGCATCCTGGAGTCGGACACCGAGCTGCGCAAGCTGGTCTCGACCGAACTGGCCGCGGTGGCAAAGAAGTTCGGCACCGACCGGCGTACGGTCCTGCTGGAGTCGGCGGGCGCCCCCGCCGCCACCGTGCCGCTCCAGGTCGCCGACGACCCGTGCCGGGTACTGCTCTCCTCTACGGGCCTGCTGGCCCGTACGGCGAACGGCGAGCCCTTCCCGGAGGACTCCGAGGCCCGGCGCACCAAGCACGACGTGATCGTCTCGGCGGTCCCGGCAACGGCCCGCGGCGAGTTGGGCGCGGTCACCTCGGCCGGCCGCCTCCTGCGGATCAACGTCGTGGACCTCCCCCAGCTCCCGGAGACGGCCGCCGCGCCGAACCTCTCCGGTGGCGCGCAGGTCTCGGAGTTCGTCTCCCTGGACGAGGGCGAGACGGTCATCTGCCTCACCACCCTCGACGAGTCGTCCCCGGGGCTGGCCATCGGCACGGAGCAGGGCGTCGTCAAGCGCGTGGTCCCCGACTACCCCACGAACAAGGAGGAGTTGGAGGTCATCACGCTCAAGGACGGCGACCGGATCGTCGGCGCGGTCGAGCTGCGCACCGGCGAGGAGGACCTGGTCTTCATCGCGGACGACGCCCAACTGCTGCGCTACCAGGCCTCCCAGGTACGCCCCCAGGGCCGCGCGGCCGGCGGCATGGCGGGCATCAAACTCACCGAGGGCGCGAAGGTCATCTCCTTCACGGCGGTCGACCCAGCTGTGGACGCGGTCGTCTTCACGGTCGCGGGCTCGCGCGGCACCCTGGACGACTCCGTCCAGACGACGGCCAAGCTGACCCCGTTCGACCAGTACCCCCGCAAGGGCCGCGCCACCGGCGGCGTCCGCTGCCAGCGCTTCCTGAAGGGCGAGGACTGCCTGTCCCTGGCCTGGGCGGGCCCCGTACCGGCGAAGGCCGCGCAACGGGACGGCACCCCGGCGGAACTCCCGGAGATGGACCCGCGACGGGACGGCTCGGGCGTGTCGTTGGCGAAGACGGTGTCGGTGGTGGCGGGGCCGGTGTAGCGCCGCCCGTCAGTCGTCCAGTTCCGGATCGGGATCCGGGTCCAACTCGGGCTCGGACCCGGGTTGTTGGTCCAGCTCCTGGTTCAACTCCTGACCCGACTCCGATTCCTGTACGTAACGAAGGACGCCCCACATGCCGCGCTCGTCGGCGTGCGGGGCGTCGCCGTCTCTGCACGCCTCCAACTCCTTGCCGAGGGCGGGCATGTCGAGACCGGTACCGATGAGCACGAGCTGGGTCAGCCGGGTGTCACCACTGCCCCGGGCCTCTGGATAGAACCGCAGGAATCGCCCCACGGCGTGCACGGCATACCGATTACGCGAATCGTGGGCGCCGAAATCGACGTACCCCTTGATGCGGTAGAGCCCTTCGGGCCGACTGTCCAGGAACGCCATGAGCCTGCGCGGGTCCAGGGGCGAGTCGGACTCGAAGGAGAGACTGTCGTAGGCGGCGTGGAGATGGTCGGCATGCGCGTCGCCGCTGTGCTCCCCGCCCGTGTGCTCGTGCAGGTCGTCGAAGGTCAGCTGCCCGACGCGCTCCTCGTTCGGCCGACAGTCGAAGAGGAACTCCGGGTCGATGCGGCCGTAGGTGGCGGGCACGACGGCGGCACGGTCGGTGAGCGAGCGGACGAGACCGAGGACGCGCGGGGCATCGGCTGCCGCCCGGTCGAGCTTGTTGACGACGACGAGATCGGCGAGGGAGAGATGCCGGTCGATCTCGGGGTGCTTCGCTCGCGTGTCGTCGAACTCGACAGCGTCGACGACCTCGACGAGCCCGCCGTAGACGATCCCCGGATGCTCGCTGGCGAGCAGCATCCGCACCAGTTCCTCCGGTTCGGCGAGCCCGCTGGCCTCGATGACGATGACGTCGATACCGGCGGAGGGCCGGGCGAGCCGCTCCAGGTAGACGTCGAGTTCACTGGCGTCGACGGCACAGCACAGGCACCCGTTGCCGAGCGACACGGTCGAGTCACCGAGCGCCCCGGCCACGGCCAGCGCATCGATCTCGATCGCCCCGAAGTCATTGACGATCGCCCCGATACGGCTGCCGCCACTGCGGTGCAGGAGGTGGTTGAGCAGGGTCGTCTTACCGGAGCCGAGGAATCCGGCGAGGACGAGGACGGGGATCTGCGGGGGGTTCGGCGGCGGGGTTGGATTTGGGGCGGGGGTCGGGGCAGGGGTTGGGGTGGGCGCAGGGGCTGGGATCGGGTCCTGGATCGGGTCCGAGGTTGGAGACGGGGCCGGGGTCGGGATCGAGGCCGAAGCCGAGGTCGGAGCCGGAGCCAGGGTCGAAGCCGGGATCGGGTCCGAGTCCGGGATCGAAGCCGAGGCCAGGGCCGGTGCCGGTGCCAGCGTCGAGGCCGGAGCCGGAATCGAGTCGGAGGCTGAAAACGAGGCCGGGGTCGGAGCCAAGGTCGGGATCGGAGCCGAGGTCGGAGCCGGAGCCGGGGTCGAAGCCGAAGCCGAGGTCGGAGCCGGAGCCGGAGCCGGGGTCGGAGCCGAGGTCGGAGCCGAGGCCGGGATCGGAGCCGAGGTCGGAGCCGGAGTCGAGGTCAGGTCCGAGGCAGGAACCGCGGTCGGATTCCGGCTCGGAACCAAGGTCGCGGCCAGGCTCAGAACGGAGGTTGCGGGTCGGCTCGGAACCGGGGTCGTGGCCAGGCCCGGAACCGCGGTTGCGGGCAGGCTCGGATCAGGACTCGGAACCGACGCCGGATCGGTGCTCGGGCTTGCGCTCGGGCTCTGCTGGCTCAACGTGCGACCTCTTTCACGCCGACGCGTGCACCGGCTCTCGGTCCGGCACACGTACGGAGGTTGAATGCCGCCCCAGGATACGAGCCGGAAGAATCGCCGCGAAGTGAACGATTGTTAGCAGCACTTGCGGGGCAGACGTTGGGGAAGGCGCCGGTTCGTGCGACCCTCGCTTCCCTCCGTGCGCCTCCTCTCCGCCTCCCTGCCGATCAGAGCCGCTCGGCACTCTGGGAGACGGCAAGCGCCGCCCATCGCTCGCCGGTCCCCATCAGTCGACCCGCACCCCGACGACCGGCGGACGGCCGCCTGATTCGGGGGTTGACATGGCCACACAGAAACGTGGAATGCGGGGATTGGGGGCAATCGCCGTAGCGGGGACGGTCCTCGCGTCGGGAGCCCTCACGGCCCTGGCCGCACAGCGACACGTCATCGACTCGCTACGCGTGCGCGTGGAGCGCCTGGAGCAGACCACGCAAGCTCAGCGCGATGCCAACATCGCCCAGCAGCAGCGCCTTCACTGGGAATTGCTGAGCAAAGCCATGGACGACGCCGAACTCGCCGAGGTGCTGGACACCTACGAGCAGGGAGTCTCGGCCAAGAAGCAGCGGCAGTTCCTGTTCGCCAATGCCCTGTACACCAATGCCCTCTGCTACTACCGCATCGGCAACATCAGCCGCGAGGAATTCTTCGGATTTGCCCGGGGTATCCTGCAGAATCCCATCTTCAGAGAATACTGGTATGCGACTCGGCCGCATCGGGCCACACTGATCGACGCCTCCGAGGAAGCGGAACTCGGACGGATGGTCGACGACCTCCTGCGCCAACTCGAAGACGCGGACGGTGACGAATGGTGGGTCGTGGGCGAACCACCCGCCGACTAGAACATCCCCCACTCCGCGGTACGCCGCCGGACGTCAAGTAGCGTCCCCCCGACGCACGTTCCGGGACCTTCACACTGTCGGGCCATAACGAACTGGCAAATCACGCGTTTCCCCTCATGCCAACAGGGTTGACTGCTCCGCGATCGCGCTGAGGGTCGACCCCCGTTGCGCGCAGGCACCAACGCCTTGAGACCAAGGGGAACTTGAACAGTGAGTCAGATCATCCGTCGGCTAGGCCTTCCTCCAAGAGATCGAGGAAGCGTGTCCGGACAGAATTGCCCGGATATCTTCGAGTTGGCCGATGGTAACTTCGCCGTCATCGGAACCGATGACACAAAGGGGCTGGATGCTCAACTTCCGGCCGATGCACCCCTATCCGAGGACTACCGAATCGTTGTGGTCACTCGCGAAACTCTGATGCACGCCAAAGTCGACATTCCCCTCGGCATCGACAGCTCGCGAATGTCATCAGCGGCGCCCCGCACCGCGCGGGTACTGGCCGACAGTTCAAGGCCTGTACCCACAATCGAAATCAAGGGAGGCCAACAGCAGGTGGAAATCGTACGACGGCTCGGCAAACCGCCCAAGGAACGCAAGACCCAAAGCCTTGACGGAACAACCTGCCCGGAAATCTTCGAACTCAGCAACGGCGACTTCGCCATCATGGGCACCGAAGCCACCGAGGCACTCGATCCGAAACTGCCGACCGACGCGTCCCGCGCCACATACGAACGCATCGTCATCATCCCGCGCGAGATCATGATCGACGCCAAGGCGGACATTCCCGACGCCTGACCCCGAGCGCGTACGCGTCCGGCGCCCGGACCCGCCCCGCGCATCCTCCCCGGCCACGCGAACCCTGTTGAGCAGGTCGGGCACCGATCAACCGAGCGGCACGGCACCCCGTCCCCGTTCGATCACCCACCGATGAGGCCTGGCGCCAGAACGGCACCAGGCCACACTCGTTCCCGGAGCCGCCGTCAGCTCATCAACGGCACCGCCACCGGCGCCTCCACCCCCACATACCGCGCCACCGGCCGAATGATCTTCGAGTCCTCCGCCTGCTCCACCACGTTCGCACTCCACCCCACCACCCGCGCAGCCGCGAACGTAGGAGTGAACATCTCCCGCGGCAACCCCCACAGCTCCATGACCAACCCCGCATAGAACTCGACGTTGGTGTGGAGCTCACGCCCCGGCTTCAGTTCCGCCAGGATCGCTTCGACCTGGCGCTCGACCTCGACGGCGAACTCGACCCGTGCCCCGCCGAACTGCTGGGCGACCTCGCGCAGCATCCGCGAACGGGGGTCCTCCGTGCGGTAGATCGCGTGGCCGAAGCCCATGATGCGGTCGCCGGCGAGGACACGTTCCCGGATCCAGGGGTCGATACGGTCCGGTGTGCCGATCGCGTCCAGGGTGTCCAGGGCACGACTGGGCGCACCCCCGTGCAGCGGACCCGAGAGCGCCCCTACGGCCCCGACCAGACAGGCCGCCACATCCGCCCCCGTCGACGCGATGACCCGCGCGGTGAAGGTTGACGCATTGAATCCGTGGTCAATGGTTGAGATCAAGTATTGCTCGATCGCCCTGGCCTGCTGCTTGTCCGGCTCCGAACCCGTCAGCATGTACAGGTAGTTGGCCGCGTAGGAGAGGTCCTCGCGCGGCTCGACAGGGTCGAGTCCCCGCCCCAGCCGGTAGAGCGCGGTCAGCAGTGTCGGTACGGCTGCGGACGCCACGAGGGTGTCCTGGCGGCGCGCGTCCACGTCGATGTCGTACACCGGAAGGAAGCCCTTCGCCGCGCCGAGCAGCGACAGCGCCGTACGCATCCCGGACAGCGGTCCGGACGTGCCGCTCGCCGCCGCCACGGCGGGCAGCGCGGCCCGCACCTCGTCGGGCAGTCGGCGCAGCGCGGCCGTCTCGGCGGCGAAGGCGACGCTCCGGTCGGCGTCCGGCAGTTCGCCGTACGCGAGGAGATGCCAGACGTCCTCGAAGCCGCGGGTCTGCGCGAGCTCGACGGCGGAGTACTGGCGGTAGTGGTAGAAGCCCTCGATCCCTCGGACGTCACCGATTCGGGTGTCGGTGACGACGACGCCCGCGAGTCCCCGCGGAACCTCGATACGAGTGGCTGCGGCCCTGTTGACGGACATGTTTCCTCCCTGGACTTGATTCAAATGTCCATGGTTGACTCAATCCCTGTCAATATTGATTGAATCAATATGTGTAAGGGATGGATACCGTGGCCTCCATGCGCGATCAAGAACCCGCTCCCGGTCACCCCGAGCGACGGCTGACCACCAAGGAGACCGCCGAGTCGCTCGGCGTGAAGCCCGACACCGTGTACGCGTACGTGAGTCGCGGACAGCTGAGCAGCAGGCGCGAGCCCGGCGGGCGTGGCAGCACCTTCGACGCCAAGGAGGTGGAGACGCTCGCCCGGCGCAACAGGCGGGAGAGCAGCGGGAGTTCGGGTTCCGGGGGCGAACTGTCCGTACGGACCCGCATCACGCTCATCGACAAGGACCGGTACTACTTCCGGGGCGTCGACGCGACCGAGCTGGCCGCGCGCCACTCCTTCGAGGAGATCGCCGAGTGGCTGTGGACCGGGGAGTTGCGCCCCGGGATCACGTTCACCGCACCCAAGGCGGCCGTCGCCGTCGCCCGTCGCGCCGTCGACGCGCTGCCCGAACACACCGGCCCCACCGACCGGTTGCGGGTCGCGGCCATCGCGGCGGCGACCGCCGACCCGCTGCGCTTCGACCTGTCCGAGGACGCCGTGCTCGGCACCGCGCGCATCCTCATCCCCACCCTCGTCGCGGCCCTGCCGCCGGTACGGCGCGGGCATCGCGACGAGGGTCCGCTGGCCCACCGCCTGTGGGCGCGGCTGAGCGGACGGCCGGCTGACGAGCCGTCACTGCGCGTCCTGGACACGGCACTTGGGCTGCTGGTCGACCACGATCTGGCCGCGTCCACGCTCGCGGTGCGCGTCGCCGCCTCGGCCCGCGCCCACCCCTACGCGGCCGTCTCCTCCGGCCTGGGGGTCCTCGAAGGCCCCCTGCACGGCGCCGCCAGCGGCCTGGCGCACCGGCTGCTGCTCGACGTGCTCGACCAGGGCGACGCGGCCCCGGTGATCGCGGACGAACTGCGCGCGGGCCGCCGTATCCCCGGACTCGGCCACCGGCTCTACCCGGGCGAAGACCCACGCGCGCGTGCCCTGTTCGCGCTCCTGAAGGAGCTCCCGGGCGCCGGGCCCGCCCTCGCCGCGGCCCGTGACATCGTCGCCACCACCGCCCGCCACACCCCGCTGCACGCCAACGTCGACCTGGCACTCGCCGTACTGACCGTCTCCTCCGGGATGCCCTCCACAGCGGGCGAGACGGTCTTCGCCGTCGCCCGTACGGCGGGCTGGATCGCGCATGCTCTGGAGGAGTACGGCGAGCGCCCGCTGCGCATGCGGCCCAGCGGTCACTACGTAGGCCCCAGGCCGCCTCAACCACTACCGGAGTAGGACACGAGCGCGGCCGGAAGTCACCCTGGGTCAAGTCAGGTTAGGCTCACCTCTGTGAGTACGTGCGCGACCGTCTCTCGGGACCTCGACGAGCCCATTTCCGGAACCGCGGCCACGGCGACGACGTGGCTGCTGCTGGAACAGCCCGGTCCTTGGGGTGCCAAAGCGCTCACTTCGAGCCACCTGGACCCCGCGCTGGGGCGTGCCCTGGAAGCGGCCGCCGTGAACACCGGCGTACGGATCGCGCTCATCCGCCGCCCCGGTCGGCATGCCGACCTCGCGCCGTCACGGGTACGCCAGGTGTATGCGGCCCACACAGTTCCCGGAAACGTATGGCTGTACAGCGCCACGACCACCGACCCGGAGCAGCTGCTCGCCCTGGACTTCGCCGCCCTCGGCGCGGGTGACCCGCACTCGTTCGGCTCGGCGCTCGGCGGGCGGGCCCACACCGGCGACCCACTCGCCCTCGTCTGCACCAACGGCAAGCGCGACCGCTGCTGCGCGCTCCTCGGTCGCCCCCTCGCGGCCGAACTGGCAGCCTCCGGGGTCGAGGGCGCCTGGGAGGTCACCCACCTGGGCGGTCACCGCTTCTCGCCGACGGTGCTCGTCCTGCCGTACGGCTACGCGTACGGGCGGGTCCAGGCGCACGGCATCAAGGAGATCCTCCAGGGCGTCCAGGAGGGCCGTGTAGTCGTCGAGGGCTGCCGGGGTGCTTCGGCCTGGGAGCGGCCCGGACAGGCGGCGGAGCTGGCCGTGCGGAGGGCGGCGGGCGAGTACGCGATGGACGCCCTGCGTGTCGTACGGACGGACGGCGGCGCACCGCGCTGGGAGGTGACCGTCGCGCACGTCGACGGACGCCACTGGCGCGTGATCGTCGCCCAGGGGGCGTCGCTTCCGCCCCGCCCGGAGAGCTGCGGGGCGTCGGTCCTCGGCGCACCCGCGCGGATGGACGTCGTGGCGGTGCGCGAGCTGACGACGGCACTGGCGGGCTGACCCGCCCGACACCGCGTCTCCTGGGGGCCTTGTACAGAAAACCGCCCTCTCCTGGAAGCCGGTTTCCCCAAGAATTGGTCAAGAGATCCACGCCACACCCCTGGGACCGCCCCCGCCCCGCCACGTACCGTCAGGGGTATGAGCCCCACTCCCCCCGCACGCCGCCGTCGCCTCGGGCTGCCGCGGCGGGTGTTCTCGCAGGTGCTGCTGATGCAGCTGGCGATCGCCGCGGGAGTCGCGGTCCTGGCGACCGGGCTGTTCCTCGCGCCGCTGAGCAAACAGCTGGACCAGGAGGCGATGAACCGCGCCCTGGCCATCGCCCAGACCACCGCGCAGCAGCCGCGGATCGTCAAGGACATCCAGAACACCCCGCCGACCGTGGACGGACCCGTGCAGAAGGAGGCCGAGCGGATCCGGAAGGCCACCAAAGCCGAGTACGTGGTGGTGATGGACTGGCGGGGCATGCGGTGGTCGCACACGACCCCGAGCGAGATCGGCCGGTTCGTCTCGACCTCTCCCGGCCAGCCCCTGGCCGGTCAGGAGGTCAAGGAGATCGACAAGGGCACCCTGGGCCGCTCGGCCCGCGGCAAGGTGCCCCTGCGCGACGCCGACGGCACGGTCGTGGGGGCCGTCTCCGTGGGCATCAAGTACGACAGCGTCCGCGCGCAGCTGATCAGCGCGATCCCGGGGCTGCTGGCGTACGCCGGGGGCGCTCTCGCCGTCGGTGCGCTGGCCGCCTGGCTGATCTCCCGGCGGGTCCAGCGACAGACCCGGGACCTGGCCTTCTCGGACATCTCGGCGCTGCTCTCGGAGCGTGAGGCGATGCTGCACGGCATCCGGGAGGGCGTCGTCGCCCTGGACCGCACCGGCCGCATACGCCTCCTGAACGACGAGGCGCGGCGGCTCCTGGGCATCGGTGACGAGGCGGTCGGCCACTCCCTGGACGAGGCGCTGGGTGAGGGCCGTACGACCGACGTCCTGGCCGGCCGGGTCACCGGCACCGATCTGCTCGCCGTCCGCGGCCAGCGGGTCCTGGTCACCAACCGGATGCCCACCGACGACGGCGGCGCCGTGGCAACCCTGCGCGACCGCACCGAACTGGAGCAGCTCGGCCGGGAGTTGGACTCGACGCACGGCCTGATCGACGCCCTGCGCGCCCAGGACCACGAGCACGCCAACCGCATGCACACCCTGCTGGGGCTGCTCGAACTGGAGATGTACGACGATGCCGTGGACTTCGTCGGGGAGGTGGTCGGTGATCACCGGGCCACCGCCGAGCAGGTCACCGAGAAGATCCAGGACCCGCTGATCGCCGCCCTGTTGGTGGGCAAGGCGACCGTCGCGGCCGAGCGGGGTGTCGCCCTGTGGATCTCCGACCGGACCTGGCTGCCCGACCGGTTGATCGATCCGCGCGGGCTGGTCACGGTCGTCGGCAACCTGGTGGACAACGCGCTCGACGCCGTCGCGGGCACACCGCACGCACGCGTGGAGGTCGAATTGCGGACGGAGGGGCGTACGGCCGTGCTGCGGGTGCGCGACACGGGCCCCGGAATCCCGGAGGAACAACGGGAGTTGGTCTTCACCGAGGGCTGGTCCACGAAGAAGCCCCCGGCCCACGGCAAGCGCGGTATCGGGCTCTCCCTGGTGCGTCGGCTCGCCGAACGGCAGGGCGGCAGCGCGGTGGTGACGGAGGCGTTCGGCGGAGGCGCGGAGTTCGTGGTCATCCTGCCGGAGGCCCTGACCGAGCCGGACCTGGAACCCGCTCTCACCGCCCCCGGGGAGACCGCCACCGAGGAGGAGTCGCGATGATCGAGGTCCTGGTCGTGGACGACGACACCCGGGTCGCACAGGTCAACGCGGCCTACGTGGAGAAGGTGCCGGGCTTCCACGTGGCCGGCGAGGCCCACAACGCAGCCGAGGCGCTGCGCCAGTTGGAGACACTGCCCCACCTGGACCTGGTCCTGCTGGACCACTACCTGCCCGACGAGACGGGTCTGTCGGTCGTCCAGGAGATGCGCCGACGTGGTCACCAGACGGACGTGATCATGGTGACGGCGGCCCGGGACGTGACGACCGTACAGGCGGCGATGCGGCAGGGCGCGCTGCAGTACCTGGTCAAGCCGTTCGCCTTCGCGGGCCTGCGGGCCAAGTTGGAGGCGTACGCCGAACTGCGCCGCACGCTCGACGGCGGCGGCGAGGCCGAACAGGCCGAGGTGGACCGCATCTTCGGCGCCCTGTCCACGCCCTCGGAGCCCGGGCTGCCCAAAGGGCACTCCCCCACCACGGCGGAACTCGTGCGCCGGTCCCTGATGAACGCCGAAGGTCCCCTGTCCGCCCAGGAGATCGCCGACCGCACGGGCGTGAGCCGACAGACCGCCCAGCGCTATCTGAAGCTCCTGGAGCGCACCGGACGGGCCAGGCTGACCCTCAAATACGGCGACGCGGGCCGCCCGGAACACCGTTACGTGTGGGCGACCCGCGCCTGAGGGCACGGCCGTTGGGGGCGGGGGAAGGGGCCGTACCCCTTGCCTTCTTTACGGATGCCGACCGCGCGGCCGTCAGCCTGTGGCGTTCTTCACGAACTCGGTCGTGTACGTCTTGTCGAGGTCCACATCGGCGTTCTTGATGGTCGGGTTGAACGCCTTGAGCACCTTCTCGACGGTCTCCGGTCCGTTCGCCGGCATCACGCCGTCCTTGGTGAACATCGGCAGCGTGCTCTTGATCGCGGTGGCGTAGAGAGCCTTGTCGCCCTGGGAGTAGTCGGCCGGCATCTTGTCGGCGATCTCGGTCGCGCTGTGGGTGGACATCCACTTGAGCGTCTTGACGAATGCATTGACCATCTTCTGCACAGTTGACTTGTGGCTGTTCACCCAGTCCGTCTGCATGTACAGACTTGACGAGGGGTACGGCCCACCGAGCGCCGCCTGCGAGCCCTCGGGCGTGCGCATGTCGACGAGGATGTTGCCGGCCTTCTTGTCGAGGATCGTGGCGACGGTCGGGTCGGTCGTCATACCGGCGTCTATGGAGCCCTGCTGGAGCGCCGCGACGAAGGTCGGTCCCGCGCCCACGGCGACCGGGGTGAACTCGCTGACGCTGACGCCGTTCTTGACGGCGAGGTACTTGGTGAGGAAGTCGGTGGAGGAGCCGAGGCCGGTCACGCCGAGCTTCTTGCCCTTGAAGTCCTTGGCCGACTTGACCTTCCCCGCCGCCTTGGTGGAGACGACCTCCACCTCGCCGGGCGCCTGCGAGAACTGCACCACGGACTCGACCGACTTGCCCTTGACCTGCAGATCGAGCGTGTGGTCGTAGAAGCCGACGGCTCCCTGGACCTGCCCGGAGACGAGCGCGGTCTCGGCCTGGACGCCGGCCGGTTCGCTCAGCAGTTCCACGTCGAGGCCCTCGGCGTCGAAGTAGCCGAGCCGCTGGGTGAGCATCGCGGGCAGGTAGATGACCTTGTCCAGGCCACCGACCATGATCTTGACCTTCACTCCCTTGCCGTCGCCCTTGGCGCCGGAGCCGGTGGAGGCAGTGCTGGCCGCGTCGTTGGCACAGGCGGTGAGCGAGGAGAGGGCGAGCAGGCCCGAGGCGGCCAGGGCGGCGTATCTGGCGGTCTTGCGCATGGCGGTTCACGTCCTTGTGAGGGTGCGGTGCGGGGAGGAAGGAGGGGCTCTTCAACGGGCTTGCGGCGAGCGGCCGTTCAGCTGTCGGAGCCCGACGGCTTCCAGCGGAAGATGCGGTTCTCGGCGAAGGTGAGCAGCCCTTCGGCGACGAGGGCGACGACCGCGAGGATCACCATCGCGGCGTACACACCGGCCGCGTTGAAGGTGCCCTGGGACTGCGCGACGAGCAGGCCGATGCCCTTGGTCGCGCCGATGTACTCGCCGACGATCGCGCCGATGAGGGCGAAGCCGAAGCTGACATGAAGGCTGGTGAAGATCCAGGAGGTGGCGGACGGGATGACCACCTGGAGGGTCACTCTGCGGTCGCTGGCCCCGAGGATGCGGGCGTTGGCGACCAGGTTGCGGTCGACCTCACGGGCGCCCTGGAAGGCGTTGAAGAACACCGGGAAGAAGACGAGCACCACGGCCGAGGCGACCTTGGAGGACGGTCCGAGTCCGAACCAGATGACGAAGATCGGTGCGAGGACGATCCTCGGTATGGAGTTGAGCACCTTGATGTATGGACCAAGTATGTCGGCGAGCAAGGTGATCCGCCCCAAAGCAATACCGAACACGACACCGGCGATCACACCGATCACCCAGCCGAGCAGCGCTTCCTGCAGCGTGGCCCAGATCTGCTCCCCCAGGGACCCGAGCGCGGTCCCGTGCATCACCCAGGTGTAGATCTGGTCCCAGATCTTCGAGGGCATCGAGAAGTTGAACGGATCGATGACCTTGGCCCGGGAGAGCCACTCCCACAGGCCGAGAACGGCGACCAGGAGCAGCACCCGGGCCGCCCCGACGCCGACTCTGCGTTTACGGGCGGCACGCGCGCGTGAATACGCGCGGTCCGGCTTGGTGCCGGGCTCGGTCACGGCCGGCACGATCTTGTCCTCGGGTATGACGTCAGGCGACATTGGCCGCGCTCCTCTCGCGCGTGATGCGGACCTCTTCGCCGAGCGACTCCCAGATCTCGCGGTAGATCTCGATGAACCGCGGCTCCAGGCGTACCGATTCGACCTTGCGGGGCCGCGGCAGGTCGATGTCGAAGATCTGCTTCACGGTGGCCGGCCCGGCGGTCATCACGACGACCTTGTCGGCCAGCGCGATGGACTCCTCCAGGTCGTGGGTGACGAAGACGACCGAGGCGCCGGTGCCCTCCCACAGCTCCAGGAGCTCGTCCGACATCAGGGCCCTGGTCTGCACGTCGAGCGCCGAGAACGGCTCGTCCATGAGCAGGATCTCGGGGTCGTTGACGAAGGTTGCGGCGAGCGCGACGCGCTTGCGCATACCGCCGGAGAGCTGGTGCGGATAGCGGTCCTCGAAGGCGGACAGCCCGACCCGGGCCAGCCACTCACGCGCCTTCGCCTTGGCCTCCGCCTTGGGTACGCCGCGGAAGCGCGGGCCCGCCATGACATTGGACAGGACCGTGCGCCAGGGGAAGGTGGCGTCCTGCTGGAAGACGAAGCCGACCTTGTCGCCGACGCCGGAGACCGGCTCCCCGGCCACCAGCACATCGCCCTCGGAGGGCTCTTCCAGCCCGCTGACGAGGGTCAGCGTCGTCGACTTACCGCAGCCCGTGGGCCCGACGACCGCCACGAACTCGCCACGCCCGACGGTGAGATCAAGCCCCCGTACGGCCGTGTGCAGACCCCCCGACGGGGTCCTGAAGGTCTTGCTCGCGCCCCGCAGCTCGATGGCGGGGCTGGTGTCTGCGCTCATGGCCGGGACCGTAGATGTGGCGCGGACCACAACAGCAGTCTTCTGGGCGCAAGCCGTTCTTTTGCTCGCAAGAGCCTGTTGTGCTCGTTTTGCTCGCGCTACAACTGCGGAGCCGAAACACGGGCTTAACGCTCGCCTGGCCTTGAGGAAAGAGGCCCAATGATTGACGTCATGGTCGTGGACGACGACTTCCGCGTCGCCGAGATCAACGCCAAGTACGTGGGAAAGGTTCCCGGTTTCCGGGTCGCCGCCCGCGCGCACAGCGCCGCCCAGGCGCTGGCCACCGTGGAACGCGGGACCATCGACCTGGTGCTGCTCGACCACTATCTGCCCGATCAGACGGGTCTCGAACTCGTCCACCGCATGCGGGAACAGGGCCACACGACCGACGTCATCATGATCACGGCGGCCAGCGATGTGACGACCGTGCAGCGGGCGATGCGCCTCGGCGCCCTGCACTACCTGGTCAAGCCGTTCACCTTCGCCGCGCTGCGCACCCGCCTCGACTCGTACGCCGCGCTGCGCCGCACCGTCGACCGCGTCGGCGGCCGCGGCATCGCCGGCCAGGAGCAGGTCGACCGCATCTTCGGCGCCCTGCGCACGACGCCCGCGCCGGCCTCCCCCGGCCTGCCCAGCGGCCACTCGGAACCGACCACCGACCTGATCTGCGGCGTCCTGCACAGCGCCGGTCACCCGCTCTCGGCCCACGAGGTAGCCGCCGAGACCGGCCTGAGCCGCTCCACGGCCCAGCGCTACCTCCGCCACCTGGAACAGGCCGGCCGCCTCCGCCTCTCGCTCAAGTACGGCGACACGGGCCGCCCGGAACACCGCTACGCCTGGGTGGCGCCGTAGCCACGCGACAACCCCACAATCGGGCGGGGCTACGGCACACGGACCCCCGTTAGACGGCCCCCGCCCCCGTCAGCGCCCGTACCTCGGTCTCCGCGTGCTTGGCCTCGTCCGGGACCTCCGTGGAGGTGACCGTGCCGAGCCAGCCGGCCAGGAAGCCGAGCGGGATCGAGACGAGGCCGGGGTTCTGCAGCGGGAAGAACTGGAAGTCGACGCCCGGGAACAGCGATTCGGGACTGCCCGACACGACCGGTGACAGCAGCACGAGCGCCAGTGCGGGGATCAGTCCGCCGTATACGGCCCACACGGCGCCGCGGGTCGTGAAGCCGCGCCAGAACAGGGAGTAGAGCAGCACCGGGAGGTTCGCGGAGGCGGCGACGGCGAAGGCGAGCCCGACCAGGAAGGCAACGTTGAGGTTCCGGGCGACGAGGCCGAGCCCGATCGCCGCGACACCGATGCCGACCGCGGCGACCCGTGCCACGGCCACCTCGCTGCGCGGCTTTGCGTTCGGGCGCCGCAACGACGCGTACAGGTCGTGCGCCACGGATGCCGAGGAGGCCAGGGTGATCCCGGCCACCACCGCCAGGATCGTGGCGAAGGCCACGGCCGCGACGATCGCGAACAGGACGGTGCCTCCGGTGGAATCGGCTCCTCCGCCGAGGTCGAGGGCGAGCAGCGGGACCGCCGTGTTCCCTGCTTCGTTCGACTTCCGAAGGGCGTCCGGTCCCACGACCGCCGCGGCGGCGAAGCCGAGGATGATCGTCATCAGGTAGAACGCGCCGATGAGCCCGATCGACCACACCACCGATCGGCGCGCGGCCCGTGCGGTCGGCACGGTGTAGAAGCGGGACAGGATGTGCGGCAGCCCGGCTGTGCCCAGCACCAGCGCGAGGCCCAGGCTGATGAAGTCGAACCGCGCGGTCCAGTCCCCGCCGTACTTGAGCCCCGGCGCCAGGAAGGCGGCACCGTGACCGCTGCGCGCGGCGGCCGTGAGCAGCAGGTGGTTCAGGTTCCCGTGGAAGCGCACCAGGGTCAGCACCGTCAGCGCGATGGTGCCGCTCATCATCAGAACCGCCTTGACGATCTGGATCCAGGTGGTGGCCCGCATCCCTCCCATCGACACATAGATCACCATGAGCGCCCCGACGCCGATGACGGTCCAGGCCCGCGCGGCCGGACTCGTCCCGCCCAGCAGCAGCGAGACCAGGCTGCCCGCGCCCACCATCTGCGCCACCAGATAGAGAACGGACACGGTGACCGAGGAAGTTCCCGCCGCGATCCGCACCGGCCGCTCGCTCATCCGGGCGGCGACCACGTCGGCGAGCGTGAACCGCCCGCAGTTGCGCACCAGTTCGGCGACGAGGAACAACACCATAAGCCAGGCGACGAAGAAGCCCACCACGTACAGCAGGCCGTCGTAGCCGAACAGCGCGATGATCCCGGTGACCCCGAGGAACGAGGCCGCGGACAGATAATCACCCGAGATGGCAAAACCATTCTCCATCGGGGAGAAGAGCCGCCCGCCCGCGTAGAACTCCTCCTCCGAACCATGCCGGTTGCGGCTCACCCAGGTGGTGATCCCGAGGGTGACCGCGATGAACGCGCTGAACAGCAGCAGCGCCAGCGTCTGATGGTTCCCGGTCACGACGTACCGCCTCGAATGCCTCGTGTCAGTTCCTGTGTGTCCCAGCGCAGTTCGAGCGCGGCCCGGTCCCTGCGCAGCCGCGCGTGCCGGGCGTAGGCCCAGGTGAGCAGGAAGGTGGTGAGGAACTGCCCCAGTCCCGCGACCATCCCCACGTTCACCGCGCCGGCCACCGGCCGGGCCATGAATCCGGGTGCCGTCGTCGCCGTCACCACATAGGCCACGTACCAGGTGAAGAAGACGACGGTGGCCGGCACCACGAACCGCAGATACCGGCCGCGCACCTCCTGGAAGGCCGCGCTGCGCTGCACCTCCAGATAGACATCGCCCGCGCGGACGGCGTGGTCCGCGTCCTCCCGGCGCGCGGCGGGCACCTCGGGCGCGGGCCCGCCCGTGCCGTCCGTCTCGCCCCAGCCGGACGCGAGTGCGTCGTACCAAGGGTCGTGGTACCTCACCTTTCCGGTTGCCTCGGCAGGGGTCAGGTCATGACCTTCGTGGTTCTCGGCCGGACTCTCGTGACCACTCCCGCCACCGCGGGAACGACCGTTGCTTGACTGCATGCCCAAGGATGGACAGAACGGGAAGATCCCCGACTCTTCTTCTCCGCTGTCTTCACCCCATCAGGTGACTCAACCCGCTGGTGGCCGCACCAGTCCCTTGCCGTAGGCGTAACGCACCGCCTGCGCACGGTCCTTGAGCCCCGTCTTGGCGAACAGGTTGTTGATGTGGGTCTTCACGGTCGCCGTGGAGACATGCAGCGCGCGGGCGATCTCCTGGTTGGTCAGGCCCTCGGCGATCAGCAGCAGCACCTCGGTCTCCCGCGCGGTGAGCCCGTCCGGCGGCTCGGCGGGCCCCGACTGCGGCTGCGGCTCGGGCTCCGACAGGCGCTCCAGCAAACGCCGTTGGATGCTCGGCGACAACCCCGCGTCCCCCGACAGCACACTCTCCACGGCCCGTACGATCTCGTCGCCGCCCGCGTCCTTGGTGAGATAGCCGCGCGCCCCCGCACGCAGCGCCGGGAACAGCGAGGCGTCGTCCGCGAACGTCGTGAGCACCACGACCTGTGTCCCGGGATGCTCCGCGCGGATGCGGCGGGTGGCCTCGACGCCGTCGCAGCGCGGCATGCGCAGGTCCATCAGGACGACGTCCGGGGCGAGTTCGGCGACGAGCCGCACCGCCTCGTTCCCGTCGGCGGCGGCACCGACGACCTCGATCCCGGACAGCAGCCCCAGCAGCATCACGATGCCTTCCCGTACGACGGTCTGGTCGTCCGCGACCACGACCCGCGCGGGTCTCCTCACGACCTCCTCCGTCATGCGGGCACCTTCAGCGTCACCACGAATCCCTCCTCGTCCGGCCCGGCCCGCAAGGAACCGCCCAGCAGCTCGGCGCGTTCCCGCATGCCCAGCAGACCGTATCCACCTCCCGCGCCGGTCAGTTCGCCCGGCGAGCCGCCCGAGTCCCGTACGTCCAGGGTCACTTCGTGCTCGCCGTAGTCCAGCGTGAGCAGCACTTTGGCGCCCGGGGCGTGCTTGCGGACGTTCGTCAGGGCCTCCTGGGCGACCCGGCGCACGGCCTGCGAGGCCTCGGCGGGCAGTTGCCTGCGGTCACCCGTAACAGTGACCTCGGCACGGCCCGTCGTACCGACAATCTCGGTCAGGAAGTCCTCCAGCGGGCTCATCTCGCCCCGCAGCGCGGACAGTGCCTGCCGGGTCTCCACCAGGCCGTCGCGGGCCATCCCCCGTGCCGCCACGACCCGTTCCAGGATCGTCTCCCGGTCGGCGCCCCGCTCGATCAGCAGCCTGGCCGCCTCCAGGTGCACAAGCTGCGCCGAGAGGCTGTGGGCCAGCACGTCGTGGATCTCCCGGGCGATACGGGCCCGTTCGGCGAGCGCGGCGGACTCCGCCTCGGCAGTACGTGCCATGCGCTCCTGGGTGAGCAGCCGTTGGGCGTTGCCCCGGGCCTCGGCGTCGAGGCGGAGCGTGTATCCGGCGAGGGCCAGCCCGGCCGTGGTGACCGCGGTGGTCAGCCACACGTCGTTGTTGACCGCGGCGAAGATCGCGAGGGACACCGCGGTCACGGGCACGGCGACCGCGATGGGCAGCCGCTCCAGAGAGCTGACGGCACAACCGCACCAGATGACGAGGGCCGGGACCGTGAAACCGGCTGCCTGTCCCCCGACCGCCATCCCGAGGAGCACGGCCATGAGTGCCACCGACGGCCAGAGCCTGTGGGCGAGAGTCGTGCGCCAGAACGCCCAGCCGACGACCGCCGCCAGCACGATGCCGACCGCACCTCCGGCCAGCGCCCAGCCGTGGACGTGATTGCCGGTGAGCGCGCCCCCCAGGAGCACGCCGATCACCAGCAGTCGGACGGCCCAGGCGAGCACACGCCGGGGCCGTGAGACTCCCTCTCGGCCCAGCGCTTCCCGCGAGGGCCAGCGCGTCCAGGCGTTCTCCGTCACACGCGCTCCTTCCCGGTGGGCCGCGTCACGCCGAAACCGTACGCCGGGGCCGACCCTGCCGACCCGGTGAACGACTGGGCCCGCCAGGCCAGGACACCGGAGCGGACCAGCAGCGTTGCCGCGAGGCCGAGCATCAGGGCCGAGCTGTCCTGGTGCACACCTACGACCGCGCCCAGGGCGACGAGGCCGACGCGCAGGGCTATGCCGACGATCCAGACGCCCCCGCTCGCCTTGGTGCTCTTGCTCCATACGGAACCGTCCGTCTCGACCCACAGGCGCGTGGTCCAGCCCCAGCCGGCTCCGGTGGCCAGCCCGACGACCAGTTCGACGGCGAGCAGGAGGGCCGACTCGGTGTGGTGGTGGGCGTCGAGTATGCCGGGCTCGCGCAGCGCCACGACGGCGAGGATCGCGGGGAGGAGCCACCAGCGCCGGTCGGTGTCGATCCGACGGGCGCGGAACTGCCGCACGATCACCACCGCGACGACGGCCACGATCACCAACGCGTTGACCAGCCCGGACATCAGAGCCTCCGTGAGCGGAAGAGGATGCCGGCGGCGAGCGCTGCCGACGCCTTCGACGCTACGGAAATTCGCAGGTGGGCAGATCGGCGCCAGGGTGGATCGTGGGTGGATCTCCGGCCCGCCCGGATCTCCACCCACGGGTGGAGCCGACCGGTGGCAGCGCTCCGAGGCCAGGCGGGGCGACAACGGTCCGTGTCAGGAGCGGGGCGATCGCGCCAGGCCCTCGCCGAACCTTCCGAGCACAGGGATCCGTCCCGGGTCCAAGCCTCCGAGCCAAGGGCTCGGCCCGGATCCAAGCCTCCGAGCCACGGCCCGGGCCCAGTTCGGACCCGGGCCCGGCTCAACGGTCAGGTCAGGTCGGTCCCGGGCCCGGCTCGGCGGTCAGGCGTCGATCCGCGACCGGTCCAGCGTCGCGGCCGAGCTGGAGATGAACTCCTTGCGCGGTGCCACGTCATTGCCCATCAGCAGATCGAAGACCTGCTCGGCCGCGTCCAGGTCGGAAAGGTTGATCCGGCGCAGGGTGCGGTGACGGGGGTCCATCGTCGTCTCGGCCAGCTGGTCGGCGTCCATCTCACCGAGACCCTTGTAGCGCTGGATGGAGTCCTTGTACCGGACACCCTTGCTCTGGAACTCCATCATCTTCTCGCGCAGCTCACGGTCCGAGTACGTGTAGACGTACTTGTCCTGTCCCTTCTTGGGCTGGACGAGTTCGATGCGGTGCAGCGGCGGCACCGCGGCGAACACCCGGCCGGCCTCGACCATGGGCCGCATGTAGCGCTGGAACAGGGTCAGGAGCAGACACCGGATGTGGGAGCCGTCCACATCGGCGTCGGTCATCATGATGATCTTGCCGTAGCGGGCCGCGTCGATGTCGAAGGTACGGCCCGACCCCGCTCCTATGACCTGGATGATCGCCCCGCACTCGACGTTCTTCAGCATGTCGGTGACGGACGACTTCTGGACGTTGAGGATCTTGCCGCGGATCGGCAGCAGCGCCTGGAACTCGGAGTTCCGGGCGAGCTTGGCCGTACCGAGCGCGGAGTCTCCCTCGACGATGAACAGCTCGCTGCGCTCCACGTCGTCGCTGCGGCAGTCGGCGAGCTTGGCGGGCAGCGAGGAGGACTCCAGGGCCGTCTTGCGGCGCTGCGCGTCCTTGTGCTGCCGGGCCGCGATACGCGTGCGTGCGGCGGCGACGGCCTTCTCCATGACCACACGGGCCTGGGCCGCCGCGTCACGCTTCGTCGAGGTCAGGAAGTCCTTGAGCTCCTTGGCGACCACGTTGGCGACGATCCGGCGGGCCGCCGACGTACCGAGCACCTCCTTGGTCTGGCCCTCGAACTGCGGTTCGGCGAGCCGGACGGTGACGACCGCGGTGAGGCCCTCCAGGGCGTCGTCCTTGACGACGTCGTCCTCGGCGACGCGCAGCAGCTTCTTGGCGCGCGCCACCTCGTTCATCGTCTTGACGACGGCCTGCTCGAAGCCGGCGACGTGGGTACCGCCCTTGGGAGTGGCGATGATGTTCACGTACGACCTGAGCGTCGTGTCGTAACCGGTCCCCCAGCGCATGGCGATGTCGACGCCGAGCTCGCGCGTGACCTCGGTGGGCGTCATCTGACCGTGGTCGTCCAGGACGGGCACCGTCTCCTTGAAGATGCCCTGGCCCGACAGGCGCAGTACGTCGCAGACCGGCTTGTCGTTCGCCAGGTACTCGCAGAACTCGCTGATGCCGCCGTCGAAGCGGAAGGACTCCTCCCCCTTGCTGCCACCCTCGCCGAGGCCGTACTCGTCGCGGACGACGATGGTCAGTCCGGGCACCAGGAACGCGGTCTGCCGGGCCCGCTGGTGCAGGCCCTCCAGGGAGAGCTTGGCGTCCTTGAGGAAGATCTGGCGATCGGCCCAGTAGCGCACGCGCGTGCCGGTGCGGGTCTTGGGAATCCGCTTGGTCTTGCGCAGGCCTCCGGGCTCGAACGTGGCGTCCGGACCGGCGGTCGAGAAGGAGCCCGGCACACCACGCCGGAAGCTGATGGCGTGGGTGTTTCCGCTGCGGTCCACCTCGACGTCCAGCCGCGCCGAGAGGGCATTTACCACGGAGGCGCCCACGCCGTGCAGACCACCGGAGGCGGCGTACGAGCCGCCGCCGAACTTGCCGCCGGCGTGCAGCTTGGTCATGACGACCTCGACACCGGAGAGGCCGGTCTTGGGCTCGACGTCGACCGGGATGCCCCGGCCGTTGTCCCGGACCTCCACCGAGGCGTCGTCGTGCAGGATCACCTCGATGTGGTCGCAGTAGCCCCCGAGGGCCTCGTCCACGGAGTTGTCGATGATCTCCCACAGACAGTGCATCAGGCCACGACTGTCGGTCGACCCGATGTACATGCCCGGGCGCTTGCGGACGGCCTCTAGCCCCTCAAGGACGAGCAGGTGCCGCGCGGTGTAGTTGGAACCGTCCCGGTCTGCTCCTGCCAGCAGCGCTGTCGACGGCACGGACGTTTCGGCGGTCACGCGGTTCGCTCCTCGCTGAATTTCAGATGAGGCCCTTTTGGGTAAGGGCCCGGCTTCGGTTGCCGCTCAGAGGGTACCGAGGCCTGGTAGAGCCGTTGTAACGCCACCCTCGTCTCCTCCTCACACTAGTCCAGGGTCGTATACCTGTTCGATCCCTCGATGGAGTGAAGTACATATCACGTTCCCTTCGGGGCATGAACCATTTAGGCTCCGGGCACGTCCTCATCAACAACCGGCAATCCAGCCGGGTGGACCCGACCCTGACCCCACAGCGCGAACCCGTACAGACACATAGACACGCAATACGGCACATTCGCCGCCAACCGGCAGCAGACAGCCGCCCCGGAAGAATTTTTCGAGAAAAGGCCACGAGCGGGAACGTTTTCGGCCTGGTTGGATGTTGACCCTGGTACGACAGCTCGTCGAGCTAGAGAAGAGGCGACGTGACTACTGTTCTGACCCCCGCGAGCCCACTGACGGCCGCCGATCGCTGCGACCGCTGCGGCGCCCAGGCATACCTGCGCGTCGTCCTGCTGAGCGGCGGAGAACTGCTCTTCTGCGCCCACCACGGCCGCAAGTTCGAGCCGGAACTCAAGAAGATCGCCGCTGAGATACAGGACGAGTCGGAGCGGCTGACCTCCGCTCCTGCTGCAAGCGTTCCTGAAGAAGACCGCTGACACTTCGCGTCCACGACGAGCCAGCACCGGCCCAGGCCGGCGACGGGCGGCCCCGCTCCT
>Ga0307517_10003435_pt1 | contig 24619 bp, 26 predicted proteins | sample 23_EM_MG_FD_194515 | JGI IMG/M metagenome (GOLD analysis project Ga0307517, IMG submission 194515) | Populus trichocarpa ectomycorrhiza microbial communities from riparian zone in the Pacific Northwest, United States - 23_EM | ecosystem: Host-associated > Plants > Roots > Unclassified | place... | reverse complement strand
CATGCTTCTTCACTGCAAGGGCTCAAAGTTCTTGAGAAGTCAAAATCAAACTCAGTAAAACTAATTCTTTCTTCAGGTCCCTCAAGATAACAGCAATCCATTTATTTTCCACAAGCAAAATCATGAACCCCCCCCCCCCCCTAAAAAAAAGAAAAACATTCACCAATTCACAAAATGGCCACTACCATGAATTAACAGAAACCAGCTAGTGGACATCACCAATTCATAAAATGACGAATACCATGAATTAACAGAAACCAGCTGGTGACCCAGAGTTGATATTACAACTAATTGTATACGTTCTACCCTCCACCTTGCAAATACATTAAAGCATGGCATGGCCTTTAACACATGCTTATTTTAGAGCCTGATATCAGAGGGCTTCTTTGGTTCACTGGATCTTGACTAATGAGCTTGCCAGGCAGTCGCCAAACCATCACCAAGCTAGCATTTGGAAGCTCAATTGAGCTTGATCTCATAAAGTTTTATTTGCTCAACAGTGCCATGCTCAGAGCCTTGGGCAGCCAAAGCTTGCAACCACTGGGCTCCTTTGCATCCTTAGCCCTGCCTACTACATGATCTAATTTTACTTGGTGAATTGTAACATCTAGTTTTTCCTCACAGGTTATTAAATTATTTTGTGATTTGTTTTCTTTTTCAAATTCTTCCTCCACTCATTCCATTAGCATCTCTAAGTCTGTTCCTTTTTCGAGGTCAGCTCTCTCATCATAAAAAAGTGAAAATGAAGACTTGGACTCGGCTACCCACTGCCAATAGGATAGCACCAGAGCTACTGTCATCCTCTTCACCCAATGTACAAAGTTAAAACTATTATTATCTTGACCTTGTTATCAATTCATCATTCATCAAACTGAACACCTTAACATGAATTCTGCATCATATGAAACCAAACATATATGCACAAATATAAAAGTTTGATGACTTGTAGCGATGACAATGTGGCATGGCATATCTAAACTTCCGAACCATAATCAACAGCAACAGGCTACATTTGAAAGGTAGGGCAGAAACAAGCAAATACAATATCCATCAAACAATCACATGCAAATGTGCAAACAGTACGTATGGAACTGAAAGCAAGTGTACTGACTTCCTAACAAGTGGCATATATAACAATAGATACAGGATAATCATTATTTTTTTAAAAAGACCTGGACCTTAACTCAGCACCAAGAATGTATACATGCACTTTTCACAACAGTGATAACAATTTAAAAAGGGACAAGTGATAAAAGCAACAAGGTATCCGTGTTTTATGAAGTGCAATAGATACTCACTCTGTTTGCCCAAAAAAGCCCACAGGCATTGCAAAGAGACCTTGGACCAGATGGACCACGCCGCATCATTGGAGTGGATTTTGAATTAGTGCCACAATGTGTACACCTAGACAAGGGCACAAATGATACAAATATTCAAACAAGTTAACAATAAAACTCCTTTTGGGATATATTTCATTAATTAAGAAATATAGCAACTTACGAGGTTTCATGTTGGCTATCATCTTGTGCTGAATCCTGACCACCATCCCAGCCATATCCTCCCTCAGACTTCTTGGCAGAGGTGAATTGACCCTTATTCCGCTGCATCCTGATGTAGTCATACATATACAATTAAAAAGATTTTCTTTTTGCGAACTAGTCTACATAAACGCATACTACTATCAAACATCACAAGAGTGAACCTCTAAGAGTAGATGTATATAATATGAGAATGTTGTGGTTCTGCAACGGCTATTGCAACTTTTCCTCTCAAGTTTTTTGTTTCCTGATGACAATTCAGGTTTCCTGAATAATTACACTCCCATAAAAGCAACAGTATACCTAACTTCCATGATTTTCTCATTCAAATAGTGCAATGAATGTGGATGGTACTTTCATCTCATATTATGCTTCTCGGCTACAAATTATCATCAATAGGTTTTCAACAAGTAATAGAAGAACTGGGAAGGCTACTGCATGCGCATAAAAAAGTATTTTCATTTCAATTTGTTTTTCTAGATTACAACTAAGGTTACTTGGCTAAGTTTTTAATACTTTTCCAAGATCACTAGTGTATGATTTCATCACTTCAAGAATACATCTTTAAATAAGTTTCTCAGATGTGGTAATTGAGCACGGAATCATAGTTTCAACAGTGTAAACATGTACAAGGAACATGAATTTTTATGATGAATAGCCAAAACATGATTTGTGTGTGCATATATGCCTCCATAAAGGAAAAAGGGAGGAAATCCTTGATGCACGGTTAAGAGCTCCTTTTTTTATTTATTCTGAAATTGCAGAAACAAATCATTTTCAGTCTCCTATTTACTAAAGTATGAATGCTCCGAGAACATCATATGAAGTACAGTTTCTCGGAAAGTTTTAGACCACTGAGCTCATTAGTCTCCCTAGTTTCAACAACTTGCCACAATATGTTTCTACCAGACCAATGACTAAATGCATATGTCCACCATTTGGATCATTGCCGAATATTAGTTAATCTTTATACCTACTATGAATTACCTGAACCTTTCCCTGTTCTAAGTTATTTATATGTTAAAAACCAGTAGATGTGAATTGCTAATGCAATGGAATAAAAATGATGGTTACCAAAGTAGGAAACATAAGTAACGCAACAATAGTATGCTCTATTTGTTTTTAACAAAATTCTCCATCTGTTACTCGTCTGAGAAAACTTAAGCGTGGTATAAGAATATAAAAATGCTTGCAGCCCCTGAAACAAGTTTTTATTTTTTTGAATTTGATTCAAAATGAGAATCAACAAAACAAAAACAATTTGACACTTAGTTAGAACCAGTATTCCTAGCAACTCGTGCAGTAATTTAATCATAAATCCAGAACATACATAAATAGCCAAACCTGAGTGCAACCTCCTGACGGACACCATATCTAACTTTCTTATCAAAGCATCGCTCTTTTCTCTTCTGCCGGAACCTACTTAATGAAGCTGCTCGTTGAGGTTGAGTACACCGCGGTGGGTACTCCCCCACACCCTATATTAAAACATAAAATGCAGAAAAATCAGATCAATTGATACTATATCAACATCTAATATCATCATGATTGAGAAAATACCCTTTGATTTTGAGGAGTCATTTCCAGACCAGGAGTTAATTCACATCCTCCCAGTAATAACAATACAGCTTGAACCTGTAAAGATTACAGAATATACAGTGATATTAACAAATTTCGCAAAAGCAAATAAGTCAAGCCCTAATTGTCCTTTTCTTTTCAATTACAGAGGGATGACGTAGTTCTCGTCACCCTAAACCACAAGATTAAGCCTATTTCGGACTCGTTTGAACAAAAAAAAATCACAAATATGAAAACTCTCAAATCTTTTTCTTGAACAAAATATATATATAAAAGAAAACCCTAAATTGCATAATTCAGGGACATAAACAGTACCTTGTCAGGAGTAACGGAATCGAAAACATAAACTTGTCCACGAAACGTCAGGGTGAGCTGACTCGAACCATCACTAGGCTGAATCCCGAGTTCCGACGAAGCGACACCGGCGGTAACGTAGACGGAATCGGGAGAGACGTCTTCGACAACGACTGCAGGGGTGCCGTCTTCGTAGTGAATGTGATGGTGGTGGTCGATAGGATCGGCTGGGGCACCGTCGTCGTCAACGCCAGGAGAGACGATCTGATTGTGAACGTTCATAGGCTGCGAGGGAGTGTACATTGGCGAATCTCGGGTGGAATTTGAAGCATTACAGATAGGGGAAGAGAATTGGGCAGGCAATTTACGAAACCCTAACCCCAAGTGAGCGAACTGAGTGAAAGAAAAGGAAGAAGAATTCAATCTTTACCGGAGAGAGAATGTGTTTAATAATAAGCTAGAGAGTTAGGGTTTTTGTTTAGGGAACTCTTAGCGCGTTCGGAAAGAGTTGAGAGAGGGAGAGACCGGAGAGTGAAGGGCAACGACGGACGGAACGGTGGGGTGAGTTATGCAAGGAAAGGGGAAGCGCAACTCGATATAGGGAAAAGTGAAAAACGGCTAAAATTGGGCGGAGGCCTTCTATGCCTAATTGGACTGAATGAAGTCTATAGTGAGAAACCCACCGCATGCCTTTATGAATTTGTGATTTGAACTTGGATCATATTCTTTTGCTAACAAAAATAATTAAAATTTAAATTTTAAAAAAAAACCTTAAAAAGAGGTAGCTCTTCTATTACAATTATAGCTTATCTCACTATTTCACCGTGGATTGTTACACTACCATCATGAATTGTACATTAGTCACGGAAAGTTCAATTTAGTTACTGAATTTGATTTCTTTGTTCTTTATAGTTATCAGTGTTGATGTTTTGATTCTAAAACTTTGTTATTGTTTTAAAGAAAATAACATCTGTCATCAAGAATAAAAATAACACCAAATGACCAAACTAACACACACACACACACACACTTATATATTGTATACACAAACCCAATAAATAACAAACACAAACTCATTTTCTCTATCTCTCTAAGCTTATTGTTAACAAAAATTAAAACATTTAGGGGAAAGGATTGTAGCTTTCTTTATAAAATAATATGGATTGATATAGTGTTAATTTTTTTTTTTTTGTGTTGCTTGAACACATGGTTTTTTTTTCTTTTTGTTTTTTTATTTTTTAATATTAAGACGGTTGAGAATTTAACTTTGTAATTTTATTCTTTTTATTTTGTCTTTTTATGAAGTTAGCATTGTTTACGGGTTTTTCAAGGTAATCTAGATTGTCCCAGTTGCCCTATTCTATGAGTTTGGCGGGGTTTCTTTGTTTTTTTTAATTGAATTTGATTTTTTTATAGTCTATTTTTTTCTCTTATAGTTAAAAAAAATTGTTTCAGAAAAAAAATCATTTTATTAGACTTTATAAAACAACAAAAAATAAAGGATGTGGGAAAATCATTGTTCACCAAATACTCATTACAATATGGATTACAATAGTTTGTAATCCACAGGGTTTTGCTTTCTTTTTTTTCTTTTTGAATTTTTGTTATGATTTTTTTTTAAATTTGTTTTTGTTAATTTTATCTTTTAAAAATGAAATTGTTGAGAATTTAGCTTTGTAATTTTTTTTTATTTTTTTTTCTTTATATGAGGTTAACATGGTTTATGGGTTTGCCAAGGTAACCTAGGTTTTCCCGGTTTATGAGTTTTGTGGGTTGTCTTTTTTTTAGTTAAACTTGATTTTTTTATAGTCTATTTTTTTATCATATAGTTAAAAGATAGTTTTAGAGAAAAGTCATGTTACAATGAAACCATTATTAACTCGCACACATTGCACTATGAATGACAATAATAATCCCCGATGTTTTTTTTATGATTTTTTTTATTTTTTTTTGTTGATTTTATTTTTTAATATTAGAATGGTTGAGAATTTAACTTCATAATTTGTTTCCTTTTATTTTACCTTTATACAAGTTTACGGGTTTGCTAAGATAACTCAAATTGCCCTAGTTTATGAGTTTGACGTGGTATTCTTTCTTAATTCAACATCACTTTTTTATTATTTATCTTTTTCTTATATAGTTAAAAAAATAGTTTCAGAGAAAAGTTATGTTATCAGATTTTATAAAGTTTATGGACCTATTCGCATGTTTGACTAATTAACCTAGTTTGCGGGTTTAATAAATTTAAAAAATAATGATAAATCGGTAAATAATTAAAAAAATAATTAATATATTTTTATATCATTAAAAGTGTTATAAACATATTTTCTATAAGTGTGGGTCTGAGCTTCTAAGCTCAGCTGTGCGTGGATCTTTTTTTTTTTTAAGACTAGGTGCACAATCTTGGCAATATAGGCAGCCCAAACGCTTAGGCTTGACTCCATTAACCCCCTGACTTTTTTTAAAAAAACTTTCTATAATAATATCCTTTTAAATATAAAATAATTATAGTAATATTTTTTTAAAAAAATAATATGATGATGCTATATTTTTAAAATAAAATTAGATTTTTTTAATAACAATGTTAGCAATTGCTTTATGAATGATTGTATATGAAACTAAAATGCATAAATAAAAAAAAATCATGAGTATTTGATGAGAATTAATTATCTATTTTTGTATTGTGAATTTTTTATAGAATTTTATCAAATTAATTATTCCTTTATCTTCATGTACAATACCATAAAAATTATCAAAACATAATAGTTTTATCTTTTTATTTGATTTTACTTTTCAAATCATTATAAAATAATTATTAGAAAAACTATGCTAGAGAAATATTTTGAAAAGATTCATAAAAAAATGGTTTGATTGACATAATTATTTATTGTCAGTTTCTTGAAGAAGAAAAAACATTTTCATGTCATAGACACATTGTTCCCTACTTTTTTTATGAAAATATTTTATTTTCATGTATCTTGATTAAGTTTTTACATTCTAGAACACCATAGTATAATAAAATCTCTAAAAGGATAAATCATACCTTATTAGATATAATACGGTTCATAATAAGATACACAAACCTTTCATCTTTTTTCTATAATTATGCCCTACAATCACACCACCATGAAACTTCCAGATATGAAACAAATTCAGGCAGAGACTCAATCGCTTGTGTAAGCATATGATTCAGGAAGTTATGCTGTTCAAATAGAAGGATATGTTTAAAAATACAGTTGACACAATGTTTTTAAAAATTTAATTTTTTTAAAATTTATTTTTTATATATTCAAATCATTTTGATATACTATATCAAAAATAATTTTTAAAAAATAAAAAAATATTATTTTAATACATTCTTAAAAAAAATAACACTTTAAACAATAACAACTATCAAATTTCCAAAAACACCCGAGATGTTGAAGACATACTGCAGATATTATTACATTAGAAATTATATTTCAGATGTGCACTCACAGAGACATGCGAACTAGAAAAATCTATCACAACAACTAGAAATGATCCAGCAAGATTATAAGTTGCTTGAGTTGGATCTTTCCCGTAGTTATTTGCATCTCCAATGAACTTTACAAGTGTCTGGTAAAATACAAGCAACAAATTTCACCTCAACAAAACCTATCTGTACAAAGGTCGCGCCGATCTAAAGAAAACGTGCTGAGATACAACTGTTGCTAATACTCGACAACAATTCTATTCAACCCTATTAGAATATAACGAACACATATGTGCAAGCAATCAGATTCTGTCTCGCCTCCTAATACATAAGATGAGACGACTACTCCTGGCAGACAGAATTTGAACAATATGTCAATTTGAATTATTCAAGGTCTGTGTATGTATTAATCCACTTCCTATCTGGTAGCTGCTAACTGCATACATCCTTGCTGTCTTCATGAACAAGAAATGTGATTGAGATCCTGCCCAGATGGAATGTGTCTATTAGTCTTGACATCCATTACAGATGTGAACAAATATCCAGTATCCTAAGCATGTGTTCCTGTTCATTATCAAAAGAAAAATTACATCACAACAGGAAGGAAATAGAAAGAAAAGTAAAAAGAATCTCTCAACATTTATTTTATCTTTGTCAAGCAAAGGTAATTCTAGTTTTTCCATAAAATCCTACTTCATAGGGAAGGAAAAAGTCTTAAAGCCAGAAAACATTTTCTTCTTGGGATGAAAACAAATCATACACTAACAGAAAACATTCCGGAGATCTATGGAAGCAATTTTAACAGAAGAAGCTGCATCCTAATATACCTGCAGTTGTGTTTAAGAGTTGAGAGAGAGGATTCACATAACCAAAGTTTTTATGGGATTTTGCTCTTCGTATGAGTTTCCTTGAGCAAATAATTCACAATGCATTATGCACATACTTGCAAGTGTGTGCGCAAGCAAACATTGCAGGAGAAATTACTTGTAACACTACAAGTGATCAAGAAAAAACAGAGAGATGATGCTATTCAGTAGACAAATACCAGAAACAGATCTGACAAAGGACCACAAACACATACTGCTAAATTTCATTAGTTAAGGCACCATCACTAGCCATGGGCCAGACATTACAAGGAAGATATGCCAGTACAATATCACGCTATTTAGTGGTAAGAGATGAGAAAATTAGAGAAGTGATAATCTAAGAATGAAAAAAAAAAAAAAAAAAACAGAAACAGAAGAAAAAAGAAAAACTTCAAGAAACAAGTTTGTTCAGATCATCACATGGGATGAGAATATATTTGGACAAGCAAGATATGCTTTTTAGTGGCAAAATACTAAAATTAGAGAGGAGATGATATAAAAATGCAATAAGCATTTCAAACAAGAACAAAAACAATACAGAAAAACTTCAAGAAACAGCTTTTATTGGGATCATCTCATGGAATGAGAACATATTTGGACATAGAGTTCATTAAATGGACCTGGCCAAAAAGCATATCATGCTGTCTGGTCAGGTACCCATAGAATTCTCCTGTTTCCAACAGGATGTGCATGATCATTTTTTTACTCCTCTAAAGAAAGCACCCTTTAACAGAAACATTTTACCTCAGGATGTTAAGACAAAAACAAATACTCCAAGGATAAGCATCAAGTAAAAACATAGCATAAATTAAGCGTGATGATAGACACATATGAAGTGCAGTCAGCATTCATTAGAAAAGGCACAATGGTAGCAGCATACCCTAAATTAATATCAGCAATCGGCAGAGGCTGTTTAACTGCATCTCTGACCACTGATTATAGATCTATCCTGATACAGAAGATTTAGATTTCATACGAGGAATGCTAGTCTTACGAAGTTGAGGATTTTCTATGGAGTACACAAGAAGGCTTCCATCCTTGGTCCCAGCTATGAAGCATTCCTCCACAGTTACTGTAAGACAAGTTATAATCTTTCCAACTCCATTATACCTTTTGACAATATCAAATGTGTTCATAGAGCGCACAACTATCTGTCCTTGGTCACCTGCACAAACCAAGAACTCACCACATTTGCTAAGTTCAACACAGTTGAGGCGCCCATTAGATTCAGAGGAGGCAAGGTGCTTTCCGTTAATAGAATACAGATGTAAACTGAGATCCTCATCAGCATAAAGGACTACCCGCCCATGCCGAGATGCAATGAGTTTTGACAATGCATTGCCAGATGGATGGCGTAAAGATCTTACATATTTTCCCTCCCTCAAGGTATGGAAAACACAAGTTCCATCCTTTGAACCACTAATAACTAAATCAAGCTCCACACTAGCACATAAACATGTAATTATGTCATCGTGACCACAGAGAATATGAAAGGGAGTTTCAGCAATGACATAATCTTTACGGGCTAGTTCAGTCGGAGTGTTTCGAACTCTCTTTTCAGTAATTCGGGCACGAAGAACCTCCCAAACCATGACTGTGGTGTCGTAACTTCCAGTAGCAAGGAAACAACCATCATCTGTCACTGCAATTTTCATAGATTTAAGAGATATGAGGTGCACTCCAAGAATAATTCAAAATAAACAAATAACTATCAAGAATAAAACATTTTAATAAGCACTATGAAAAAGATATGGCAATATACGATGAATAGAAGATCATGTGATACAATAACAATGCTACATCATGAGATTAAATGATGATGGAAGATTCCACTCCAGAGCAGTCATGACATTATAGAATGAGAACTCACTAGCGTGCTATGACACTTTGGCTGGCCTTTCTACTTGTAGAAGCTTAAAACGCTATCCAAATAAATGTTATCCTTAACAAAATTCAAAACAATGATACTTGCACATTATCCTTTCCCCTCAAATAATTCATGTATCTGTCATTCATATGCTCCATTTCAAGAATGGCTTGCAATTCCCAGAAAGCAAAAGTAATTGGGGTTGAAACTTGGACAAGCACAGGTCCATCCCTACTTTGACTTCGTAATTTAATTTTTAGCACAAGAATAGGTGATGCCAAGGATAGAACTCCCCACCCCTTGGTCCTAGAGATTTAATATCCCATCAAACAACCATTTGACTTCGAAGCTTAATTGCTAGTTGAATGATTTGAAAATTAGACAAAGGGTAACCCACTGCTACCTTATGTTGATTTAATTTAATAATAAGAATTAGGGTGGGTGCCAAGGCTCAAACTCATGACAACTCTGAAGAATCATGCAACCAAAATGCTTAACATAGGATGGTTTTTATTATTTTCTCACAAACCCTAAAGCAGAAGCCCTTTACGCTGAAACTTGGCAAACCACATGCCTATCACAACCCTTTGCTGAATTTTGATTTAATTTGATTTAACTATTATAATAGGGTGTCAATAATCAAACTCCTGAATGGTCATAGAGGCTTTTTCAGGTCAAAGAACCACTCAAACCAAAAGTTTTTGTTATTTGGGACACCAAAAATTGGTTTATGTTATATTCTCTTACAGCAGATCCACATTTTAATGTGATTCTTAAACATATGAACTTATGGGTGGACACAACAGCTTCAATATAAAGAATTACCTGCCACACAGCTGACCACATCTTTATGTTGTCGAGTGCTCTGCACCATTCTTCCATCACTTAAAGAAATGACTTGGAAACTATTTTCCCAATTACCACATGAGATTAAAAAATTCTCGGTTGGTGTTTGCAATATTGCAAAGCATTGTGCTCCTAGTTCAACATTTTCAGCCAAAGGACTGCCAATTTTTCGAGCAGAAAGAACATCATAACCAACTCCAAATAGCGGTTCCTGCAAAAGTTTGAAAACTTGTATTTAATACAAATGGATCCTAAGAAAATTTTATTGTAATATATTTTAAAAATTACGGGGAACAATTAGTAATCTACATGAGAAAATACACTCAACCTGGAAGCTAGAGAAAGTGAAATTTCCACCAGATTGAAGCTGAGTTGTCAACCACATCTTAACTGACAAAGTTAGCCCTTGGTTTACGAGAACAATATTCGAATCCAAAGTACCAACATATAATACAGCTGAAGGTGGATGACTTGTACTAGATACAATGGATGATAAATTAATGGAATCAGGTGCGAAGTATAAAGGACGGGCAATTGGAATTGGAGGCCCTCTTCTAGGGTGTTTCTTGCGGAAAATCTGAATTGGAGTTTGGCCAAAGTTCGCAATCTGGTCTTCAATTGCTGATCTCTGCAACTCATCTTCCATAGTGTCCAGATCAACAGCACCTTCGTAAGTTAAATAATAAAAAATATTTGCAGCCTGCAATCCCATTTCATTTCCGAAGAAACTAGTGAATATGGAAACACTAAATATCAACCAAGGCAAAACATGCATCACTTGTGAAAAATAAAATTGAACAAACCAACAATACCTCCACTGCTGGTTTTCCTCGCTGCTTGTAACCAAACACCAAATCAATCCAGTGATGGAGATTTGAGCTAACATATTCACTTTCAAGTGCATCTCGATTTTTATTTATAAATAATTCAGGTGAACCCTGCAAAAAAGGATTTAGATAAAAGTTATTCCAGATCACATGTTAGAGATAATAATAGACTTCCAGAGAAAAAAGCGAAATACAATACATGGTACACACATACATCTCAACAGAATCCATTACACAATCTAAAGGCAACATAACAGACCACCATTTATCAAACAACTTCCATCTCCAATTGAACTTTAGGGTTTGATGTTGCAGGGGGTTTGAAAGAATAGATAACTGCCAACAAAAGCAATATATTAAGTGGCCTGGCATGAGAAAAGAGGAACTCATCTGCTCACTGGTTTCAAGATGATGCCGAACTCCAAGATGGCCATGACTCATAGAAGTGGGCATCAAAGAATTATGACAATCTCAACTCATTAACTTCATGGAGCATATTATTTATTAAGACCAAAATTGATATTTGGTATAGATCATGTAGTTTAAAGTTTATTTCATCTGCTTGTAATTTGAATTAAGCTTGATCCCAGCTTGTATTAGACACCTGCCCACATTAGTTTCCGTGGCACATCACATTTGCACAATGACAAAAATGAGTTGCTTTTGGATTAGGATAGCAACACTTGTCATAGGACTAATGGCTGAGCTCTAGAGTATATCTGAAGCTCGAGGACCTTGTGGCTGCTGCAATTAATCCCCTCATCATCATTCTTGGATATCTCCCCTACCTCTCATTTGGTTTCTGGTTCTCTTCCTCTATCATTTGTTCATTCTTTTAATATTTACCAAACCTAATTATTATATGTTCCTGGATATTTTAATGTGATAAAATTCAAAAATTAAAATGCATAAATCCTCCCTTTCAGTTTTACTTGGAATCTGAAAGGTTGTACAAGCGCTTTCTCCTTTCCAGTATGACTATAGTGCTGTCCGAACTATAAAGTGCATGGAAAAGTTCGTACCTTGGCCCAGGGAGGGAGGCAAACATCCCCTAGTGGTTCCCCGTCCTGTTTGACTCCCAAATGATAAGAATTTGAATTAACAAGAAACTCCGGCATGTAAAAGAACTCAGGAATCAACTCCTTCACATCACTAGTATTAGAAAGACAATTTCGATATGTGCCTTCAATGCTTTGGAAAAGGCGATCTGCATGATCAAACTTACCACCCTGATAGAAAACAATGGCTCAGTTAAGTATATGCCAACAAATGATAGAAAAGAACTCAAACACATATTAACACTAAGAAAACCATATTGAACCAGATAACAAGTGAAACACGAGCTATTACCTTGAATACTACAAGGCTCAGCTGGAATGAATTATATGGAAAATCAATTAAGCCACTGACTTTCATCTTCATCTTATTTCATCCACAAATCTTTAAATATAGTAAAATACACCTTTTCTCGACCTAATAGAACTTGCTAAAAAAACCTTTTTCAAAATAATAAAACTTCATAGAAAAGCTAGCTATCAACTGAAAGTTTGATGCATAAGTGAATGTTATTCCTCCTCTCAAGATTTCCAATCACCCATACTGTCATATTCTATTTCTAATCACAGTAGGATAAGTAAATTACAAAAAAGGGTTCCACCAGTGTGGTGTCCTAAGAAGGAGAGATTGGATTCAATCCTATGCTCCAACATCTTCTGCTCGAACCTACATCATTGCGGTTGAGGGCCAAGGATGGGTAAAATGGAAAATAGAGAGAATAGACGAAAGAAATTTGAATTTGAAGTTTCACATTTAATGGAAAACATTCAGGCAACTTTCCTTATAAACAAGAAGTCAAATGTGCATAGCCTCTCTTTTATGTAGACGAAGCGGACCATAATGACAAATGCTTTTACCAGGAGAATCCTAAAAGAAGTTGATTTTGTTTCAAAGACAACCAAAAAAGAAAAGAAAAAACAAACAGAGAGAGAGAGAGAGAGAACTCTCAATTTCTTATTATGATGGGAAAGAATAAGAAGAAAGGAATAGAATTTCATAAAAGCAAATGGGAAACAAAAAATATGCATGCATAGCATCATAATCCTGTGTACACTCTTTATTCAAACACTCGTTATGGAATAGAGTGAATTTTGGGCTCCTTCATGGTGTTCTAATTTGATGCTTTCAGAGGAGTTTTATTAGCTGACATTCAACAGAGCTGGCTAGCCTTTTAACTTTTGTTGTTCCCTTCAGTTATGCCTGATCTCGAATCTTTGTATTATATTTTCTTTGTGAAATCCTTTTCTTGAATCAAAACAATAAATAAATAATCAATAAATGGCTACATGCACCATCTACTCATATCACATTAAGCTTCCACATGCTGTATCAGATATTTAACAAGAAATATTTAAAACCAGTACCTGCAAATTACGGTGAAGAGATGTGAATGGCTCTAACCTAAGAAGGTAATAAAGCACAATCCCCATGCTTGAATAATGAGACCCATAGTAGAAGCTGCGCTAAGGAATGGAAGAACTGTCACCCATCAGGGAAAAAAGGAACTAGAAAATACATGTAGAAAACAATCACAGGTGTTAAAAATATGGATGAGAATTACCTGGGTATATCAGGATCAGAGAAGCTGCGATACCTGTCTTCAAACACCTGATTAGGAGAAGCAAATATTAAAATACTTTTAAAAAGCTTAGTTAGAAAAACTGTGTTCATCATTCTAAAAACAGATGACGAGAAAACAAACCTCAAAACGTTTTACATCAAGAGCTCCAACAGGTTTAGTAAGATCCCGAAAGGTCAAAGCCTTGTTAAAATCAAGATCCTCAGAGGAATAATCTGCCAAAACCCAAGGGAAGACAGGATACTGTGTTAAGTCATTGTAAGATCTTCCTGCAAGTGTGTTGAGGATCATCAGGTATTCAAAGTTCGTTATATCCCTTCTCCTCCAATTCTCCCTGGCAATTTCTGCCATCCGCAAGGCTACATGCCTATCAACAAATGAAATAGTCCCACTCTTGTCCTTACTACTTCCTTTCGGAAACAAGAATTCATTTCGAGTAGCAACTATTAATGTTCCAACTTCTTTTGCATCCTTCTGTGATGCGAAATTCAAGAAGACAGGAGCAACAGAGTCACTGAAGAAAATCTCTATGGCACTGTATCTAAGCAGATAACGACTCCAATGGACAGCCTTTATCTATAACAAGAAAAAGGAATATCAACAAATCAGGTTTTGTACAAGTGAAGAAAAGAAACAAAAAATTACTAGAGTTTACCAACCTTGTCAACACTCCATCTTTTATGTCGCCTCACATGTTTTAACTGCCTTTGCTGCACATTTTCATTTGCTAAGACTGTATTATCAACAGAAATCACCTTCTCAGGGCTAAAATTGACATGTATAGGCCAGTTAAGAGACTTATGTTTCTGTTCAAGCTTGTTTGCATCAGACTTGATAGAAGCTTGGAAGTTTTTGAATACAGATGATCCTCCAGTACCTTCAACCAAAAACTCACCAAAAAAGTGCAAGAAATTTTTCTTGACTGCCAAATTTCCAGCCAGTTTTCTTTTTGGTGTTACAAGTACACATTGAACAGACATGAGAACCTGAAACAGGAAACCGGCATAAGTAATGCAGCAATTCTAGCTCTATGTATTCTCAAACTTGACTCAGACATACCTCACTAGTTTCTGTTTCTTGTGAAGTGGAAGAAGAATCTCTTTTGTCTTGTACAATTTCATTCTGACTGCTACTGTCTCCAACAAGATCCAAGCGTTGACTCTCTGAAGGATCATCAGGGATAGGTGTTGTTTGCCCACTGGTTTCAGCATCATTTTCACCAGCTTCTGAAATCACCTCATCAGTTATCCTGCGCACTCCTTTCAATAGAAACTGCTTCATTTGCTCAGGAATATGGCCCACAAAACTATTTTTGGTTTCATTTACAGGAAGAGTATCCTCATTGCTAGAGGATGAAGGAGGAAGACATAGCTTCTCATCAAAGTGATAGTTCTGTCTTAACTTGGGTCTGCGTCTCCATGCATCCTCTGTCTTGTCAAGTTTCCAGTGCTTTACAACACCATTTGGAAAAAGATTAGCTGACCACGGACCTCTCTCATCAATCAATGTGCGGAACATGTGCATCCACTTCTCCTATCAAGGCAACACCAATTGTTTTATGAGCATAATCAAAACATTCAGAAACGTTCCAGAGGCAATAAGACAACAGTTAGAAAAGATGGTATATATTATACAAAAACTAACATACTGCAACATTTTGCTCCTCTTCCTCGTGCACAAGCTGCTGTGCAGCTCTTCTACTGTCATCCAAAGCAACAATTGAGTTCAAACTATTTTGTATCTCATCTTCAAATGCTTTCTTGTTAGTAGTTTCCACAGTGGAATTCTCATCCATCCTAGCATGGAGCTCCTCCAACTGCCTGGTGCGGTCAGATATTGATGATTTTATGTATTTTGCCTCGTCAGAAACCTGTAGAGTAAAATATAACAATTGATCAAAAGAGAGAAATAGACATAAACAGACTTCACCATCTAACTTACCATGATCCATTGAAAAGAGGCCATCCTTTAAAAACAAATGAAGGGCTCCACATGAAGCAGGATGAAATTTTTGTATAACTTGTTCGTGTGCTCTTTTTCTTAAAACAGGCTTCTTTATTGTGGAGCATAATCTATAGCTAAGAGTATGGATGTGTTGAAGTTTAAATAATTTCTCATAGATGACCTTTTCCTATTGTTGCATGCACAAAATATTTCATTTTGTTTTTATATTAGTTTTTTAGTTCGTATCCTAGTTTTCTTCAATAGACTTCTTGACATGCATATTTGCCTGTAGTGAACTATGTACTAAATGCAATAAGAAAAAAGATTTCATCACATCTTCGTACCAGCTATATGAGGTATGGCCTTACATGTGTAAGAACCTGACAACAACTTCAACTGAAGTTTTTCTAAATATAAATTACTAGCCAGAATGTAGTCTACAGGAGTTGATTCGAGGAAGACAAGCAGGAGTCTCTTAATACCTCTAGTTGCAAGAACTATATTCGACTTTATATTAATATATTGAATCCAGATCATAGAATCAGCTTATCATATACTTCTTTTACTTAAACTTGAAGCTTCTGATTGAAAAAAAGCTGCAGGGTTCTCTTTTGGCCATCCTCTTTACTGTCATCATACTATCAGTCAGTGTGTTATGCTGTACCAATTGGCATTACAATCATGAATCTCCCTGCTCTCCCCCTGGACACTAATATTTAATAAATGATCCCATATCCTACAAGTAAAAGTCATGACAACTACCTCCACCTTTTTAAGGAGAAGAAGCACCACCAGGCTATCAGCTTATTGATCTTTAACTACTTCATGCAATGAAAGCAAACAGAGGAATAAACATCAAGAAAAAACCAAGTAGAAGTCTATGCATAAAGCTGTATGACAAGAAAAAAGACACTAATGAAACATACCGCTGCAAGCACTCGATCCTTTTGAATTATACTGTGAATAGAGCTGGTGTCTTTTGAGTTACTCCCTGTATCAGAAGAGTCATCTCTACCCACAATGCTAGAAGCCAGCATCGATTTACCACAGTTGATTGTTTCTCGAATTAGGTGAGATATAACATGAAGACGAGCACCATCATCTAACACCCCATATTCAGACCTTACAGCAAGCAAAGACCTGGCCACAATGACAAAGTCACAACCCTAGGTTAACACTGTAGCAAAGAGATCACAGGTCAGCCTTCATGATTTATGTAAACCAGTGCAGCCATAAGACAGAAAATCTAAAGACAAAAAAATGTAGTTAGGAGTTAAGAAATAATACCAGATGAAAAGCTGCAACCTGCTCTTACTTTGCTCATCATCGGCAGCCAGAATAGAAGGTAAAAGTGCAATAACCTGTTGCACACACCGAGATGCTCTTTCTAGGGAAGATCTGCAAAGATACAGAATAGCAAGTCGGAAAACAATTCTTGGGCACCTCTCCCCTCTTAAAAGCATAGCTTTGTCAGCAGTTTTATTTGGTTTTCCAGCTAATGCATTGCCAATCCCCCCTGACACAACAACCGCAGCCATTTCTGCTGCAGGAATATTCAATGATTCTACTAAGCCACGTGCTCTTTGACCCAATGATGGTCCTGCTGCTGCTGATGATTTAAGCATCATCTTGCTTGGCCCTTTGCCATTGATCTCGCTGATAATAATCCACAAATTTTCATACAAATCCCACCACTTATCATTGATTACTTCACCTTCATGTGTGGTTGAATGCTTGCCACCCCACGGATTTCTAAAAAAAGCGACAATTTCATAAAAACTGTTAAGCATAGTACATGACTACATGAAAAGATGTGGCTATTTGAAGAACTTGAAAATCATAAAAATTATATTGAAAGCTACCTCCATGGGTTACACAAGAAATGAGTAAGTTTTGGGGGCTTGATTTACTGTTTAGGTTTTAAGGTTTGATGGCTAAAAATTGGAAATCCAACAATCAGTGGTAATTTTGTAATTTTATAGTCAGAGGTACTTTAAAACTACCATAACTTTGAATTATTCTATTTAAGATGACATAGGTTGATGAGTCTTGGCAAGTTTAATAGTAATTTGCTTTCCTTCAGGTCACATCTTGATTTGGAAGTCTTTTCATTTTTCTGAATTAGGAAACTTTTTTTACACTTATAGAATTGATTTAAAGTTTTAGGGAACATAACCTCTTCGGATGTTATCGCACCCTTGGATGGTGAGACTCCACTAAATCTTAATTTGATTAAATTTCAAGAATCCCTCACCAAAGCTCCATTTTTCATAAGAACCCCCCCTAGTCACTGTTAAAAGGCTGTGAAGAACCCATTTTTCACTGCTCGTCTCTTGAGCTAACACATATTCCTTCAAGTGCATCATACACCAATATATACCTATGTGTTCATACATACTCTTTAGCCCACCAATTAAGCTTCTAACCATTAGTCAAATAATCTTAGTTTTGGCTGTTGCCTATTTTCAGCCAGCCAATACTTTTTTATTCTGAATAAAACTATTCTTAACCCAGAATTGACTGTAACCTAAGAAAATCTAGATCTTAAAAGCTTTAGATCACCCTCATTGTATAGCATCCATAATCCAATTTGAGTTTTGTCCAATATCAGAGATTGACGCATGGAAATATCCAAGTTGAATAGCCAAATGATCATAAGAAATAAAGAGCACATATAATCTCCAGGATAGTTTGCTTCCTTTGCATCAAAATATAACTACATCTATTACAAAAACTTCTTAAAGGAGGAAGGAAATTTTATGCTTGTAGAACACTCAGAACTGAAAGTAAGTTAATTTGAACCTCAGAAAAAGTTGTCTAATAAGAAACAATACCAATTTTCAAGCACAGCTTTGTATATTCTAAAATATTTTCTTGTGTAGACCCCCTTCTAAGTAACTGGTTTCACTTTCTACATATAGATTTACACACATAAAACATGCAAGTTGTATATTAATGAAACTTTGTGCATGGACAGAACTGAGTATTCAGTGATTATGATGCTCATTTCAATATATAGTATTTTTGAAATGGTATCTCCCAGGTTAATAAATGAAAGTTAATGGATAAAGTCGGGGGAGGGGGGGGTGAATTGAGTCAACTGAAATTACCAGAGAGATTAATGATGCAATGGAAGTCTGTCTGACTACATTCTTTATCAAGCAAGTTTCATCATTACCCATGCGTGCATTAAAGAACCAAAACAGGTTTCATTTTAGACAAGTTAATTCACAATTAAAAATAATAATAAATCTGACAACAGACAGTGTCTTAAGAAAGAGTAACAACTGAAAAACATAGTGACAATACCTAGATGTCTGATTATTAAATTCTCCTTGCACAACCTGAGAGAGTGCAGAACTAAAATTCTTCTGACTTTCTAGTTCTGAAGAATCAATCGACACTTCAGAGCTGTTTTCTGGAAACTACAAGAAAGAGAGAGCATTTATTTTGCTCTTCTGTAGCAGAAAAATATAGAAACAGTATTCAAAGCAGTTTCAGTACTGTAAAACAAGGAGATAATGCTTTTGCAAGCCCATGACATGAAAGTTCTAAGATCTTCTGCGTAAAGAGAAAACAACACCAATAATTCTGAAAAAAACACAACAAAAATGTAGAATATTGTCGTTGGTTTTTTACAAAACAGACAAATTTGCACAGCACTAATAAAACATTGAAATGATAATAACTTTGACTTGGCATAATATTAGATTTTATAACAGAGCATGGATAACAAATTCATGCAAGTCCATATAATAACAATGTGAAAAACAACTGTGTAATTTACCATCATTAAAATTTGAAGGAAATACTCCTTTTAAATGCAATTGACGCAACAGGGTTCAAGCAACTAATTAAGCATCACAATGGACTCAAATCTTCCTGCTAAGTCCTTTGGGGTCATCCCAATGAACTTAACTTCAATAACTGCACAGGAAAGTATAGTCATGCCAAGGCATCAGCAAGATAATCGAAGAGCCACATACCAAAATCTTATGATCAATTTCAGCAACGAGCATCTCATCCATCAGTTGTAGAAGATATAATGTATTGTCCCGACAAGGTTGTGCAGCAAAGATATTTTCCTCAAAAGAAAAGTCTACCAGCCTTTGAATCAGGTCCTCAAAGATATCATGAAGCAACTTTCTACGTGAGATGCTGTCCTGTGGTATAAAATGTTCAAGCAAAAACAATTCTTAAACTGGTGAAACTGTTGATAAATTTTAGGTAAACATAGACAAAACGGTGACAGATATTCATAATGCAGACAGGATTTCAACATACTTGGTCACATTGCAGGAGTAGAAAATTCACTGTCTCTTCCAACTGTTGCCAGCCACCTTTTACTGAAAGCATATAGTGGCAAAGAACAACACAAAATAAACTCCTCACCAAATTCTGCTCGAGTCTCTCACTATGAGTTTGGTCTTGAGACTCAACTATATAGTCTTTGATCACGTTAAGTTTTAAAGTGGCTGTTAACCATGCATTCCATCCATATTCCTATTTGCAGCATTCAAATGATTAGAAAATAGTTTAGAAAGAGTAGACTAATTATTCGTGGTTAAGAAAGTGTGTAGACTAACTATTTGGAGTAATTATACCATCAAAGCTTCAATGTTTGAAGAATTTGAATCAAGCAGATCAAGCAGATCCCTTATTATTTTCGTTCTAGTGGATACATCCTCACAGCTAGACAAGAATCCGAATATGATAACCAAGATTTGAGGAACAAGAAAATGAGAATTATTTCCTTTGCTTCTCTGCTTGTCAACCTGGTTATATTTCTGCAAAACCTGCATAATATCAGTTTTCATTAAAGCAGTTTAGAGATAAATCCCATGGTATACTTTAAACCAAAATGGTATGCTATTGAGCAAATGACTGGTGAGCTTAATTACTATATTGACGGGATGAAAGGAAAAGTTGAACTATTCACAAAATATTGGTAGTCACCTGTTTGGGACTAGCACCACCAAGAAGAACATCAAACAAGGCTGCACACAAATTATCTGTTAGTGGAAATCTGAACAACCTATCAGATATAGCTGAGAAGACTGGCTGCATTTTTGAACTGACTTTCTTCTGGCTTTCTGAAACAGATCTGGATCTCCCAACAGAAAGATTGAAGAGTCTTGGTGGCTTCCTCTCAGATTGTAAACCAACCAAAAGTCTTCCCAGAAACTGCAAGCTGAGAAGTCTGATAGGCTCATATTCCCTATTGGAAACAAACAGGAAGTTGAATTCTAAGAATATGAGAACCATTGATTCAAATCCTGAATTCTATGAAAGAAATAGAAGCACATCTAGAGATAAACTATATGCAAATCAAAGACAGATATTATTCTAAAAGTGCTATGAGTTCTGAAAGAAAAGGTTGAATTTTTCAATGTTAGAGAGTAATATAAAATCATTCTTGAGGCTTCATCTAGGAGCTTAGGTTGAACTAGTTCTTTGACATGGTATCAGAGTCTTGATAACCAACTGGTCATGAGCCAAATTAATAGAATTAAGCACAGGGTAATGGTGGGCCGTGCAAGTTTCAAATCCAAAGAACTTTCACACCTAGGAGCTTAAGCTTTTAAGTTGAACTGATTCTTTGACATTCACTACTGCAGCCATTTAGGAACAGCAGCATCGTGTAACCATATATCAACTCCAAACGTAGGATAAACGTATATTTGCAATGCACACATTCAGGCTTTTAGGGGAGTGTTCTTGCCTTTCTTTCCTGACATTCAACAAGTTTGGAAATCACATTTACATTCAAACCTTTTCTTTACTTTCTTTTTCTTTTTGAAGGATGACTTATTCTCCGAATTGTCTATAGTCTCTTTCTTTCCAATAATACTTTTTCTTTCTTTCTTCTGAGAAGAAGTATATACATATAGCAGAGGCACTTAAAATGTAAAATGTTTAACAAAAAGCAGGCTGCTTTAGCAGTTGTTAAACAGCTTTTACTAACTTGATGAAGATTCTGGAGTTCATAATACCTAGTTTAAAGTCTAGCATATCTACATATAAATGAAACACCAGCTTAATTTAACTCACCTACCAACCATGAACTCAAACAATTTTGTAGCCCCTTTTCAATTCAAATTTGTAAAAAGCATGCAATTGGTAACAAATTTCATTTCAATGCCTTCAAAAGCTCAAAGTCTCTATAAAATTTGGCATTCTAGATGCTACATCTAAGGAAATCATCATATGATCACGCAACAGCCTCATAGAATAGCATACCTCTGAAGAAGATTAACAAAAATGTGGCAACCACCAATGAGATTAACTTGTTCAAGGAAAGCAACAAGCAGTTGTTTTTGAGAGAGAGCACGGATGACCATATGCAGAACATCCTCAATGCATGCCGTATCCTGGCTTGTTTCAAAGAAGGCTATTATTGCCTTTATGTCTGCAGTGCCAATGCATTGCCTGCATATCCCAAAATTTTATATAAGAACTTGTAAAATAAAACACCAGATGAGAAACCAATAAACCAAAATAAGTTTGTTTCAAAGTAACTGCAGTAGTGGAAACGGTACCTGAGGCTCATCTCACCGAGACTCAATAAAAGAAGACGAATTTTGTGAGTTTCTTCTCTATTAGGTCTCTCTCCAATAATAACTTTGGTAATGGGATGCCGAAGAGGCTTGCTTCCAATAGCAAACCGAGATTTTGAGTTGTCCCAATAAAATTGACGAATTATATCAATAACACGAGGTAGTTGACACAGACTCTTGAGTAATCTTGGATCATTGTCAAATTGCTGGATGAGAAACATGTAAAGCTCTCGCTGCACCTTGTATACTGTGTAGACCCAGATGAAAGGATTAAGAAAGATGCAAGATATGGCATCTTTAACAAGCAGCTCAGCTAACCCTGAAGAAAAAGCAAAGAAGATAAATACTTTCAAACAAAAAAAGTATATGCACAAAAGGCAACTAAAATGATTGAGGATAATCAATACATGAATAGAGTACTTTTCCACATGAATTAAAATTAGTGGATAGTTTATGATACACACCGCAATTTGCAGCAACGTTAAACAGATGTTTCAAAGCTGAAAGGGTCTCCAAATTGAGTAGCTCTGGTGGAACTGATTGCAATAAAAATCCCAGTATTGAAAATCCAGAAAGAAGATGCATTTGCTGCTGATTTGCTAAATTATCATCTAGGACAGAAGCTATAAGCTCAATAACCTCAGCTGTCAGGCGTTCTTTTGTGATTGGTGTAAGCAATGCATGTTCAAAGGATCCACTTTCTTCATTGTCATACCTATCAGATTGGGAAATGAGAGGAAAAAACACAGACACGCCACCGACGCAGTAAATTATCTGTTGCAGCATGCGTCGTGAACATAACTGTGTACCAGCCATAACAGTTGCTTCAAATGCCTTCTTATCTAATGCATGATCTGTTACCAGTGAAACATTAAACAGCTTCTTGCCATCACTTGCCTGAAAAAGAAACTAACTGCTTTGAATTTGCCCAAATATCCAAAGCAAGCTTTTAAAACCAAAATTTTCATGAGAAGACAGCAAACCTGGGCATTGAGTCCAAAGATAATTTTTGATGACAGACCATCTTTAGAATCAAGAATTCCACTGGGCAATGAGCTATCATAAAAAGGTGTGGCTTCATTATCAAGGAACGAGTACATATAGCTTGGTCCCAAGGAATAGATGCCCTGGACTTGCTCAGAAGAAATGGCATCACTAAACAAGTAGACAGGACCAATCTGACCATGAAAAGAGAAGAAATCTCGAATGGAGTCCGGAAAAATTTCTTCTTCATTATGAGGCAAATTAATTTTCATGCCAATACTACTGCTCGTCAATAATTCATTAACTTTTGCATATCTGAATCATGAAAAGATGCAAATCAGGGAGGAAAATCCCTCTACGCAAATTGAAATGTGAATGAAATAAAAGACAGGAAGTGGGATAGAACCTGCATCGTTCAGATGCCACGAGATCACCATTCACATAACATCTCAACAGGCTACCCCCAGAAAATGCCCGCCCAATGCTATGAGTTATGCAAAGAAAATGCCATTTCTTACTGGCTAAATTAATGTGAAATTGAATACGCTGCTGCTTCAGATTAATTGACTGCCAAAGACACAAGGAGATAATATTAAATGAGATGCTAACAAGAATCTTCTTAGTCCAAATTATTGATCAGAGCTTTTCGTATATGAATTACCACCACCACCAGAAGATTTTTCCCAGCCAATAACTTACCTCATAAATAAGCCTTTCATTTCCAACAGCTGCCAAGCACCCTTTTCCATTTTCAGAAAGAAAACTGAAAAGACCCATTGTTCCATTTCTAGGGAAGCTTTCCACTCTAAGCCAGCACGAAAAAGAAAAACCCTTGCTGAGAGGCCACTGCACAGGTGTTTTAACTATAATCCCCTGCAGTAAGTTAAGAGAAAATGCAAATAATCATTTTTTTTATATTATTGTTAATTTCTCTGAGAATGAGAGTGCAAGTATCCTGAAAAACTCATGTTTAAGAGTAAAAGAAGTGTATTTTATCATGATAAAACAAATCACAAGTATAAAGAGGAGTTTAAAGCATCATCCAATTCAAAGTTAAAAAATCAACACAATAGCTCTCCAATCCAACTGAAAACTAAGAACCTTACATCTCTCAAAGCAGTGACAAAAAAAATCTATCCCATAAACAATAGCCTCAAAACAGAAAGATCCTTAAAACTAGTGAAATCGAGTTCATTTAACTGGACAAAGATTGCACAATAACAGTGGGG
>Ga0307517_10003434_pt1 | contig 24621 bp, 27 predicted proteins | sample 23_EM_MG_FD_194515 | JGI IMG/M metagenome (GOLD analysis project Ga0307517, IMG submission 194515) | Populus trichocarpa ectomycorrhiza microbial communities from riparian zone in the Pacific Northwest, United States - 23_EM | ecosystem: Host-associated > Plants > Roots > Unclassified | place... | reverse complement strand
ATGGGCGCACACTTTTGTATAAATATGCTTGCTACCGCCCACCTGTTTTGGAATAATTAAGAACCAGAACTCCTACCAAATCTGCTCTATACTCCTCACCAAGCGTGCCTCGCAACCCCCCTCGCACCTGCGCAGTATTATCCACATAGAATAGATTGTGCCCCTGGCGTTCACATTTTGGACATTTACAAACGTCAGAAAATTACGAGTATTTAAGCATATTTTCTGCTTTTATCAAATATGAAATACCTGTAGCTGATGGCCGTGCATATTAAGGATTCCAGGTGACGACAGGGCCCTGTAGGTGACGCCCGTCCATTCCGAAGCCGGCCGGGCCCACCGGCAGTTCCCGTACCCATAAAGGCCGTCAACCTACAGTCCTTCAGTGAATATTGAGGACGGACTCTTCGCCCGGTCGCCCTTACTCACCCTCCCCAGGACGGGCGGGACTATTGGACGCCAGGGCCCTGCAGCCCACCTGGGACGGTTGGAAACACAGAGATCCAGTCATGCGCGGGGACAACTTCCATCGTACAAGCACCGCGGTGAGGTTACGGTGAGGCAAGCGTCTTGAGAAGAGACCTGGAACACAGTTGATAGCAAGACTGAAGTGTGTTCTCTATCGATGTGTAGAATGATAATTCGCTATGCTATGGTGGGTGATGTTGATACAATCATATGCTAAGTAGAGAAAGAGAACGCAGTAAGACCAGATACAATTTGCGGTGGCCACCCCCGCACAGTGGGATCTCCACCACAGAAACAGCAGTCACCCTCGACACGGTGACAGTCCCACCCCTCTGCTAACTAGATACCCTAACATGACATCCCACGGTGGGGTTACTCCATCACTAAAAACATTCATTGAAAAAGCATCGAAAAAATTAAGACAAACCCCGGCCCCCCCAGTTAAATACCCCCTAGGCGGGTAGATAGCCTTGCTGTCTGATGTAAACGTTAGCCACCTTGCGGAGGGTTGGAAGGTCCAGTGGAATTTGGGTCTCTGGGTTTATTGTTGGGGGGCAATTTCCGGCGTAGAATTCATGCAGCGAGATGGTAGGGTTTTGTGCGGGAAGCTGCGGAATTGGAAAGATGTTCTACATTCAGGATTTCTGGATTAGCAATGAAAACTGGAGACTGGGCATGGGGTAGATGAGAGAAACTTGCATAATAGGTAGGGGAAATAGTGAGTCCGAGCGCATCGGGGTAAGCACGCGAGATAGACAAGACGAGACGGATACGGCCACACTGATCTATGTTATGAAACTTGGCCTGCAGAACGACGGCAACCGCATTTTGAGAACCTTCTAGCCAAAGCCTTGCGTCGTCAAAATGTCGTGTAGGGGACTCTTGCCAGCCAGACTCCAGAACAATAGAGGGGAATGGGGCACTTTTCATGCTATCAGGGCCGGTACAGGGTATAAAAGCCATATCTGGCTCTTTGAACGAGCCTTCATGTCGGCCGATGAAATTGTGGTGTTCTGTGAAACTAGGTTAGATAGACTTGATTGGAGAGGAGGAGCCAATTTGCAACCCACCGGGAGCATACATGATATCCATTGTATCATCCCAGGCACTGGGCAAGAGCCCATTCCTACAAGCACGCCCGATTGCCTTGCAAATCCAGGCTCCAACACACTCGTGCATCATTGTAGGCATGACAACCTTCAATCTATTCTCAGTGGAGAACCAATGGATGCTATGCAAATTAGTTAAAAAATAAGAAAAAACAGGTGAAAGAATTAGCCCCTGTTCAGTTGTGATGGGACCGTTCCGGTGTCCCACACAAATGACCGTTTGGGAATGGAGAGAAGGTCATTATCACAGCAGAAACGGTGGCCTAACGGAACGGAACCATTGCAACCGAACAGAACCTTATCCTACCGGAAGGAATATGTCTCAAGCCGATCCATGCGATCGCGTAAGCATTTGATGATGTGATCAAAACCTTTTTGATCGAGGTCATCACGGACAAAGAGGTCGGGATGACGGGTCTTGATTGCCTGCAAAACCTCGTGAAAAACACCTTCAGCTCTCGTGATTGAGCTATCAAGTACTTGTATTTGATCCATGCGAGGGAAAGTGCAGAGAGTGGGTTGTGGGTGGTGTAGCGACGTTGCAGGTATTGGTTAGTTGGTCGGTATGTGGTGGGGTTGACGTTTTGTTGGTGGAAGAGAGGCTCATTAATGCCAAGTCCCACAACATCTATCATACCCGTATTTTAGCCACAGTGAAGGCTAGGGTACTGTCGGCCAAGTCCCTTGTTGGGCTCACGAGAATGGTATCCACGCTGGGGAAGTACCTCTCAACCTCATGGCGGATGAAAAGCCTTCCGGTCAAGAGGAGCCGGACATTTGGCAGCTCTCTAACAATAGCTTGCAGAGCGGAAAGAAGGCCAGTCCAATGCGCCGCGAGAGATTTATCCAAGCCGCCGATACATAAAACTACCCATTGCCGTTGTCCAATCACAATCTTCAGCATTTTGAGAAGCTCGGAAGCTTCCGGGCCTACCCAGCCAAAATGTCTCTTCGCATCTTCGAAAGCCTTGCGTACATCCACCGGGATTTCTCCGCTCCCTATCAACCGCTTAAGCATAGCTTCTAGAACCTTTGACCCAGTCTGCTCCTTTCTATTGAGGTAGTCGCAACTCAGCCCAGCAACTGTAATATCCTGCTCACTACCGTAGAAATGGTCGATTACTAGTGAGCTAGAATTACAAGCAGTTAGCGATGTGGGCTTTCGCACTGGTTGCTTGTTTTACCTGAGATGAGTCTTCCCCCGACCTGGATCACCATGGCAAAAGAGCACGGGGTGAGAAGATCCATCCTCCGTTGATCCCCATCTCCGAAACTCGACCATTTGAAAAATCCAGTTCCTTGTGCCCTTGCGTCGGCTCTCCCTTATATGCTGATGTCTCCCCTGAGGCTCCAGTGGCGACAACCACTGCAGGACCTGATTCCTGCCATCTGTTATAGTTGTACTGAAACTGTTGACATTTCCTGACGCAATAATCGCCCGATAGTCCATATTGTGTGAAATCTGGCCGGTAGATAGTATACAAAAGGGTGATGGATGGGGTCTCAAGGCTGTCAAGCACCCCTCCGGAGCCGAAGAAAATAATGTCCGGGGGTAAGGCTGTGAGATATCTCACCCCAGAACTTCACCCGATAGCTCCATGTCAACACGTCGCAGCATCTCTCAAAGAACCTTGTTCGAATTTCCAAAAAATAATAATTGCGGCTCCTGCGGCTGAAACGATCAGATAGCCGCCCCCCCACCTGCGAGACTCACCGGCCATCGAGCATAGAGAGCGTGATTGCATATTGTCCAACAAGTTTGAAAAATGCTGAAACATTAAACTAACTTACTGGGTGAAACAAAGAATACATCAACCAAGACCATACACTATTCTACGAGATTACCCTAATATATCCCCCCTCAGCCAATTTCACTCCAAAATCGCATTCAGACTCCATCTGCGGTGAGTATGTGCTCTCATACTTGCAACTACTGAAAGTACCCACGCTCCAACCACATATGCACGCACCAGAGTGTTAGTACTTGGCCGCCTAGACCCCACATCCGAGAAAGGAGGAAGGAAGGCAGAGAAAAGTAGTGGAGACCAAAAATAATAATAGGCACCCGCCTGTATAGGGGGACCATTAAAAATCTGAAGATTATTATTTCTCTTGGTCTCACCCAATTCTCTTGGAGACATTTGATATGTTTTCCTGTTTTTAATCACTCCCCCGGGTACTACCAGCTACGAGAGGAGATTTCCATGTCCTAGTACACTTCTCCTGCATTCGGGGGCTCCTGCCCTACTTGATCTGGCACCGGCAAACTTCCGAACTTGAAGGACTGCACTTATCAGAAAATCTGGCGGTTTATAATATTAGGTGGGACCCGCCGTACTGTACAAAAACCGACACAGAGCAACACTACTATTACTACATTTCTCCCTGAGGTCTGGTTGGGCTAGTAGTAATACGGGGTATGCGGAAAATCCCTGTGGCTGGTCATCGGGATCCTAGGTCCTAAGTTACTCTTCATCACTAACTTACAGTTCCCCTATATCGCTATAAAGTTGGACCATGCTAGCGCCAACTACCAAGGGACTGCTCAAGTATGACACCGGTAGTGCAGATAGCTATCGTTTGTGGCTCCACATTTGGCCAGCTCCGCCACACACTCTGGTATCCCCTTTTCGCCACCCCGCTACGAAGAGCCTCGTGTCAGGTACACACTAACCTCGTGTGCCAATTGTCTACTTTAGTATCACAATCCGTGCCCGAACCCAGAATTCGTACTAATTTGCGCGTTTAGTACCGCAATCCTGTGCTCCCCCAGCTATGTAGTCCTGGCCCATGTTGAGCCTCTTTTATCTCACAAAAACCGCTCCAACTAATTTTCAGCGACCACAACGGCACTGTCTGGCACTTATGTCATAGTTTCTCCATTAGACCCAACCCTCATATTTTCCAGGAATCTCGAAGTAGCTGTGGCTGAGGTTTGGACCCAATGGCCATCCGGCAAGGGTGGGTGATGGTTATGGTGGAGATTAACCAGGGTTAGGGTGGACTGGAGCCCTCCTTCCACTTGGGAAGTACGCAGGCCCAGCCACCCTCTTCCTTTTTAGCTCACTACTAGAACGGGGTTAGGACTCCGCACGTACTGAAAATGAAGAAACCTGGGATAGTGTGTGTATCTACTGTTCAAAGCGCAAGAGGTACGGGCGAACAATTGTCACTATCAAGAAATCCCTTCTAAAACAAAAACCACACGAGTCATGATCGATTCAAGTCCACTAAGATGACTCTCAAACCCCTTATCCGAAGCCAAACCCGAGAACCAACCGAAAAGAAGAGAAGAAAAATCCAACCGAAAAGAAAGCCCAACCTTTCTAGCTTTCCGACTATCTAGGTACAGGGGATCCTCCTCTTGTTATCCGCAATCACAAATTTTCCTTCCTCAGTTGACGGTCCAACCTGGTTCCTCCATTGTGCTATGGTGCTGTCGTGTGAGGAAAGAGCGAGAGAAGTGAAGGATCGTAGCTTTACAGAGAGTTCCCCGTGTCGGCCAAGACTAAGCAACATCCACCCCTGTACTCAGGGGTGCATGAAAGTGATTAATATTTTGTGGCACAGTGTGGCACAAAGTGGCAGGACTGGTTAGGTATAGTGACAGGATTAAACCGAAGATTGCTAATTCCCCATACCATTCAAGTAAATTTCTTAACTGCAAAAATGGATAGATACAATAAATAAGAAACTGTCATAACAAGAGATAGAAAATGAAGAAGAGTTAATCACATATAGCTAGTAGCGGGTAGCTCCTCCATTTGCTGCAATAACTGCTCGCAAGCGATCAGGCATAGATTTAATCAATTCCTCTAGCCTTTCCAAACCAACCTGATCCCAGGCCTCCTTCACAGCATGCTTCAAAGCATTTAAATCAGCAATTCTACCATACTTCTTTCCTAAGTAAGACTCCATATCCCGCCATAAAGCTTCAATAAGATTTAGATCGGGGGACTGCGGGCACCATGAGAGAACCTCAACATCATTTTTCAACCGCAATTTAAAAGCATGCTTTTGATGCCCAGGAGCACCATCTTCCACTACCTGTGTCCAGCCATACTCTTCACAGGTTTTATGCCAAAAGGGAATTAGGTGTGGATTGAGTATCGGAGTAGCATAAACCTCAGAGTTTATCGTGACTTTTCCATCCACAAAGACTAAATCACTTTTCAAGTGTCAACAGAAAGCAGCCCAAGCCATGACCCCAGTTGACCCCGACTCCCATACTTCATCCAAACAGTCAGGATGATATTCCTCAGCAGCATTTCTAATAACTGGTGGACGACTGCCAAAACCAGCTGTAGAAAAGTATGATTCATCACACCAAACAGTTCTCAACCACTCGTCATACCCCCAGCCTACCCTGTCCTGACACCACTTGACTCGCTTGAGTTGGTTTTCAACTCTTATGCCCCACTTGCGACGAGGAATGCGCTTATGATACCCCGTGATGCGAGGATATCCCGGATCTGACTAGGGTGACATGAGAGGCCAAGGTTGTCTCTAATGTCCATCCACGACATTCGCCGTGTATTGCGGTCATGCATAGTGTACTCGATAATTTTCTGAATATCTTCCTCCTGAAACGCAGGAGGCCGCCCGGTACGCTTAAGGTTTGAAGGTGAACCTTGGATTTTTGTCCGCACATAAACTGCTCTGCAGGTCATCCAGTTGATCCCCACCTCTTTTGCGATTGCTTTCCATGGAGTAGGAGCTCCTTTTTTGGTTAAGTGATCGCGGAGGGTCACTATGCGAATACGTTCGTCTCGTGTGGTTTCTCTTCGGTTGGTATTGCGATGGTGATTGCTGCGCGTTCCGCAGATTTTCATCGTTGCACTCTTTACTCGGATGGTGCTTGGAATAAGCGATCATCCGTTGTCTCCTATCACTATACCTAACCCGTCCTGCCACTTTGTGCCACACTGCACCACAAAATATTACTCACTTTCATGCACCCCCGAGTACAAGTCCCCCTCATGTGTGGAGCGAACACAGGGGGATCGTGTGGCTGAGTTTCGGTTGCTGGGGACTGGGACTCTTGGCGAATGATTGGAACTTATCCATAGCAAAGAGCTTGGGCTAGACTGTTGCATGTGGTTTGTATTTCTCTCGTCCGCCGTGGTTGGCAAGGGTGCAGGCTTCTAAAGCTAAAATTTGCCTATGCAGGGGGATGCAGTCACCATATTCTCGACATTAGAACACGGATCTCGTGTCGTCTTAGTTTACTACCGCTTCGTTCCAAGAATGGTGCGGGTATCCAAATTGCGCCACCTCACCCAGACTAATACTAGCAATACAGACTTTGCTTACCTCTCCGCGCACTGATTATTTGGTCTACCTTTGCTTCCTCTAGTAGTAGTACCTTGCTTCATCTAATTTTTTTTTGCCTTCCTCTCTTCTTCCTTTTTATGCCTAGAGCACGGAAGAAACCTCTTTTTTTTTTAATTATTGTCCCCATGCAATTAATAGCAAAGATTATGACAAACACAGAAAAAACACGGAAATTAAGGTTCCCTGAGCCTATATACAGTACGAATTGGGAAAACACAGAATACGCTAGCAAGGGTAAGGAAGGGCAGCCGGAAGAGAAATTGCCTCAAGGGGTAGTAATAATACTTTTCATGATCGCCACCCAAGCCCCAGAATGTCGCATCTTTTGGCAGTTTAATTTCCTCTAAAAAGGATGATGTCACGATTTACCACACCTTGTTTACCCTTTCTAGCGTATTCTGTATCTTCCTAATTTTTAGGGCACTCTAGCATGGTTAAGAGCATGTTTACCTAACCGTCTAGTTCTAAAGCTTGAGTGATGAATCTAGGTATATGGTATCATACTTGGAGTCTATCGACCGGCATTTCCAAACGATGGTGCAACTGTTTACCTAATTTCCCCTGACATAATGTATCATACCCGTGGTGACAACCAAACGAAACGCCAAGAGTTTACCAAAATGAAAGACGCCATTGCGCAGCTCAGGCGGGGGAGTTCTCTTCATTCAGACACACTCACCATCACTACCCTTATAGTTAACTAACGGCAAAAGCAAGAGTATATATCAACCACAACAAGGTACTCCTATGCTTCCATGGACCGCCAGACATGTTCATACTACTGCACTTATGTCTCCCCCCAACATGCTCACTCCCGCGCTTACAAAGAAAAACAAACGACTTCTGCAGCTCGTAGTCTCCGGGCACCCAGCTCTTCTGGCCTTCTTCCCGCCTTATTATACCTCCCTTATAACTTTCCTACCCTTATTCCGGCGAACGCATCCATCAAAACTCAAGTCCATTCCTGCAGCCGAAATGCTTTCCCGAAAGCCAACGCGCCTCCCTCGAAGCTATCCGGACAACAAGGCGACTATCACAACAGCGCGTCGAACAGCGCCTCACAAACCTTCAATACTAAATTCTCGTCAATGGGCGGTCAAAACTGATCGTATAATAATTCCAGTAGTAGAGTGTTGTATTGGGAGTAAAGAGGGGCGCAGCCGCGCAGGCAACAGGAAGCGCACATGTGATGGAGGAACACTGAAGTGTGGACGAGTGAACGTTTTAGGGCATGAACGGATATGGGGGGTTGTACAGTACACGCAGAATTTTTACCATTCAAGGTGACTTTTAGTTAGCAACCTCCGTAGAGAATAGACATTACGAAATCCTTCTCCTATCACGCCTACACGATCGCGCCGCCACCTCCATCAAAAAAGTGACCCTGCCCCGGAGGTGCTTTTGGAAATCCCACTAGAGGCTACACAGTACGCTACCGTGGCTAAACGCCATTCACATGCCCATAACTTACGCGCCCAGCCACCAAGCCCTGCTTCACGGTCGACGCCGTCTTGTGCTGCTAGATGGCTGTCTATTGGCAAACGAACTCTAAGGCATAGAAAGTCGCTTAAAAAAAGACTAGCTTTTTCACCCCCAACCTCGCGCTGTGGCGGACTATCATACGGTAAGAACTTGAGAGATTCAACCAGTGTTCGCAAGCGGTCAGTCCGGCCGGGCTTAATATCAAGGGGGGACCGGGCAGGACTGTGGGCGGCAGTCATGATTTTAGGGCTAATCTGACCGGGCCTGCAGATATCTGCAGGCTTTCGATATCCGTTGGAATCTTCAGATATTTCCGGGGATCCGCAGAGGTCGGTTACCTATAAACAAGATATTTACTAATCAGGTGGGATATACCGGAAGCCTGCAGGCTCCGCCAGGCATCTGAGGATACTCCGCACACCCAAATATTTGCCAACTCCAGCCCTGTCGGCAAGCGACCAGCACCCCTTGATTAAAAAATTAAGCAGCAACCAAAATGCAATTCTTCAAAAGAGATAATTAGCTAAAGTGGCGCTGATGGGTGATTCTTATTATTAATAGTATGATACCCCGATCGTGAAGGCAGGGTATTAGGGAGGGAATACGGCACCCTGATGGCGACGGGGGTGGGTCGCCCGCAACGTCGTTCTCTTATTACCTGCTTGACATGTTGACGCCAAAGACAGGAGTATATATGCCCAAAATAAACTCATCCTCATCCCTCCACCCATCACCGCTCATATCAGCCTTCCTCTAGGCATGTTCCTCCATCGCTTGACTATCTCCCAGCCGCAGTAACAAAGGGATGAATCATCCTGCGTGATCCCTTAGCTAAGGAAATACTTTGTAAAGACCCCAGCCCTCCTATGCCTTTGGCACAAATATTTGACACTTCTTCTGCCCCCGCCCTTGTAACCTTCGCCATTCACTTGGACCGTCAGTACTCCTACCCTTCCATCAAAAGAGTCTTCTTTCCAAACTTTCGAACTCTCATGAAACAAAAAGATCTTTAGCCAGAACATACCAAGCAGCAGCAACCGATTTCCCGCAGAGGGGAGATGTGGCCGTAGACTTTGCTATCTTATTGGATATTCAATTACTAAGAGTGAAGAAAAAGATGCTCGTAAAAACATAGCGAAGGGCACCCTGATTCTTTCACGGACTACCACATATATTTCGCAACTACTCCGCACACTCCGCCGTGATAATGGGGTACTATAGCTTCAGTAGCTTCCCAATAAATCAAGGCAACACCAGAGCAAAGTAAAACTACCAACACTCCCGAAACATAAGGGAGCTTCCAAAAGCACGATCGGCATGCAGGTGCCTCCTCCAAACTTGAATAGTCCACAGCTTTCGCCCTTTCCCCCGTTCTTCGAACAAGTTGGTAACGCAGGGACTCAGATATGATTGTAGCTATAGACAACTGCTAAGGAATATCAAGAAGAGCTAGAAGTTCGGTTTTGGGAAGAGAAAAAAGACAGACGCACTTCTAGCTAGGCAGGATAGGAAGAGGACGTGAGGGTGAGCGAGAAAAATGTGTCAGAAGGACAGTGGAAATCACAAGCTGATCTAACAAATGAAATGGAAGTAGACTTATTGTTTCTCCAGTCATGGTAACATGGGCAGCCTTCCCACTGCTTAATAGTCGACTATGAGAAAGCAATAGCGAATTCATTGGCGGGTAAAGTTAAGTATACGTGGAAGTGGGGGGCGTGGGTGGGGGACCTGTGATCGGTAGAGGGGTGGGCTTAGGGCGTGTAAATAAAGGGAGAAAAATTGTGGCCGATGGCATATCAAAACCGGCGGATATTTTTCAGGGAAGTGGGGAGGGTTGGTTGCGAAAGGCCCAGATAGCCTCCCCCCGTGTCCTGGTATAGAAAGGAGGTCATGTGACTCTGTCCGCCCACGGACAACTCTCCCACCGCCAGTCTCAGTAGGTCACGGAAATGGCGTTTGGCCACTTTCGTCTACCACACCGGGATGGGCATCGTTCTGCTACGACAGCATCCTCAGAATTTTCTCATGCCCTTCCACCGCCGCCCACGGCACCGGAGTCCGGCCGTCCCTATCCGCAGAGCCGTGGTTGGCCTCCCTCCGTCCCAATAGCATCTTTGCGGCCACCTCGCACCCATCCACAGTAGCCCACGAAAGTAAAGTAAAACTCAAGATTATCTGCGTGGCCGGGGAGTGAAATAACGGAGGAGAGGGTCTTGATCTTGATTCTATCATCACTCAGCAGGATGACTAACGGCCTTATATACATAACTCAGAAAAATTTCACATTCTAACTTCTTCCTTTCCTAGGCCCTGCCCTCTATTCCCACGATAATATTCGCATCTCTTCTCCCTCTGTCCAACCTCCCCTGAACTCTTCACATCCGTTCTTTCCATTTCCTCCACTCCACCTCGCTTCCATTCCTAACATGCCTTCTTCCCTTCCCTTTCCATCTTGCTCACTTGAATGCGGACCCAGCTCCTACTTCGTTCTCCGGTTACAAGATTATTCGTGTTGTCCTTTATGCGAGAAGTGATGAAATCTAGAGATGTAGTCGTTATACTTGAGATGTCCAGATTCTGTTATCAAGCAAAGCGCCGGCGATTACAATAGAAAGTGGCGTTCGGCCGCTCTTGTCAGAGCTTTTGAGATTAACATTGTTCCGTTTTAATAGCTTCCGCATAATTCACCCGTACCTACCCTGCACCCCATGGCATTGGTGTTCGACGACTCTTATCTGCCTTGTCGGTATCGATATCCTTCTGTTCTAACCGCATCTGTAAAACACGATCATGCCCACTAGAGGCAGCCCCTAAAGGTGTGCCGGGCCTGGAGGGTATTTTTCTGGTAATCCCCACCCTGTCCCCTCCAGGGCCCACCCGCACACATTTCCTGATCAGAGCCCAGGTTATTACCCCGTAGTTTTAACAGGGACCTGTCTCGGGTATGAGTCGGGCAGGGCCCTGAGTGGACAAGGACAAGGAATGCCGAAAGGTCACCCCACCCTAACCGGTTGAGTGGGGTGGGGGGGAGGAGAACGTTCAGGGGAGTAATGCACTCCACACACATCAATCAAACTTTGTACTAGTAATCGCAGAACATCGGTGTTTTGCATGTGAACCTTTTGGCATTCCCAACCCCTGTCCCCGCCCCACCCACCTTCCAAATTGGTCCACGTTAAAGGTTTGAGGTGACACAGGAGGCCCAGTTAAGCGAATGACTCGTGGGGGGACGCGGATCAGGGCCGAGAAGGGATAGAGGAACAAATGACCAGTCTGCGTGCAGTGGGAGGGCAGGGTATAGCTAGTGAACACCTGACCCTCCCTACCATGTAAAAAATACTAGTTGTAGGATGAACTGTTGTTATTTTTATAGTGAATTATATAGGTTACAGTATTGAGGCAATTGAGTGGGGCAGGACAGAAAAAAGGCCTGATAGTCAACATTTTTCTGGGCCCCACAGGCTATGTAACCAACTCTATTTACAAGTGCAGCACCTGACTATTTGATTAAACAAATTTTTTCCCTCATGCAGGTCTATTGTCTATGAATAGCAGTCTAGTTCACATTGGGTAATCACTCTATATAATACCTTTGAGTATTGATAAAACTAGTTCTAATAGTTATATCACCTTAGGGTATGTCTTTGAATTGATTAGTTATCATATTGGATCATCAGATCGGACTGTTTGAAATTTGGTTTTTTCCTACACAAGATTACAAATTTAATTTTTAGCAAGTGATAGATAGTTGAAAGTATGTAAAGGGAACTGAATTATTTCACATTTACCTGATATACTGTCTAGTATATAACTGAAAGCCCGTTTACCCAATTGACCTCCTCCAACGGTCGGCACTGCCTCTAGTTGCTAGATGGCCATCAATAGGTCAATGGGCCCTCAATCCTTAAACTCTTTCCCTCTCATGTTTATCTATTTTGCTTCTAGGCCTGGTAATAGTTTATGGTTGGATTACGATTTCTGTTCTTATTTGGTGTAAAATTTTCCGGGGCTGTGAGCTGTATATAGTCTTTCGAATCCATTAGATTAGAGATTCAGGAGATTGTTTTGCACCTGAATTTATGTTCTGGTATGATATCGATAACCCTAAAAGGAAAACGAGACATGTTTGTTTTGGATGTTAATGAGATGTATTCATGCAATACAAAGCCAAGAAGAGTACAAGAAACTTGTGAGTATGATAGAGTGGATATTGGGCCCACAGGAGACCGAGTAGTAGCTCAGAGACAACGAAAAAGGGAGCAAAGCCAGAATCTCTAAATGAGAAACAAAATTACGAATTTGAATCAAGATTTATGGTTATTATGCAATAGGAAAGTTAAAAAGACAGACTCAATGATCCAGTGATAACTACAACAATGGTAAAGGCCCCCCACTCATCTATGCCCTGCCAGGCCGATTCGAGGAATCCTCATCCAATTAACCTTATACTAGTATGTATATGCCAGATTCGTAGCTTCAATACGAGACCGTGATGGTTTAGAAGGGAGAATTAAAAAACAAATGCGGAAAGGGAAGGGTGAAGGGAAACGAAAGACAGTGGGGACAAAGACTTGTTGGGGACTCTGAGGAGGGATTTGATGGTGGTTTGAAGGTGAGGGAAGCCGCGAGCGGTATACATTATGGGCATGATTATAGAAACGCTCAAAGAGCAGCGCATATGGGTTTTAAGACTGGTAGCGAAGATTTTGTGCTAGAGTCAAACCTTATCGGGTTTCGCAGATTGGCGGGCTTGGAGTAGATTCACTACTCCCTGATGCCCCGAGCGACAAGCCCACCAAACCGGTGTCCGACCATGATGGTCTGGGATATTGGGGTCGACATCTCCCCGTCCCAACAGCAGTTGCACTACTTCATCATGGCCAAACCTGGCAGCCGCCGCGAGAGGCGTTTGGCCCTTGTTGTCTGGGATATCGGGGGTGACGTCTTCCCATTCCAAGAGTAACTGTACTGTGGGGTAAGAACCATTCTTGGCAGCGCAGAAGAGCGGTGTCTGTCCACATATATTGACTATATTGGGGTTCACATCCCCACGTTCTAGCAGTAGCTTCAGTACTCCATCACTCTCAAAGCGTGCGGCCGCCGCGAGAGGCGTCCGGCCACCGCGGTCCGGGATATTCGTGGTGACGTCTTGCCGGTCCAAGAGTAGTTTTACCAGTGGATCATGCCCAAACTGGGCAGCGTAATGGAGCGGCGTTCGGCCATCCCTATCGGCCATATTGGGATTGACATCTTCCCTTCCCAACAGAATCTTCATCATGCTCTGAGACCCTTGGGTGGCAGCTATCGTGAGCGGTGTTTCGCCCAACCGATCCCAGCAATCAACGGCAACGTCCTCCCGTTCCAACAGTTGCTGTACTACTTCATGCCAGCCAAGCCGGACAGCACCTAATAGTGGTGTTTGGCCAATTTCATCAGATATATTGGGGTTGACATCCCCACAATCTATTAATAACTTCACTACCCTCGTGGATTGCCCCATGGCAGCCCACCACAGAGGTGTTCTACCGTCATTGTCCGGGGAATTCGGGTCGACATCTTTCCGTCCCAACAGTAGCTTCACTACTTCATCACGCCCATAATTGGCGGCCCATGAGAGCGGGGTCCTGCCGTCCATGCCTGCCATATTGGTGTTGACATCCTTCTGTCCCAAGAGAAGCTTCACTACTCCATAAGACCCATGCTGGGTAGCCCATGAGAGTGGCGTTCGACCAGCTCCATCTGCCATATTGGTGTTGACATCCTTCTGTCCCAAGAGAAGCTTCACTACTCCATAAGACCCATGCTGGGTAGCCCATGAGAGTGGTGTTCGACCAGCTCCATCTGCCATATTGGGGTTGACATCCTTCCGTCCCAAGAGTAGCTTCACTACTCCATCATGCCCATAATAGGCGGCCCATGAGAGTGGTGTTCGTCCGTGTATGTCTGTCATATTGGGGTCGACATCCTCACGTTCCAGCAGTAGCTTGACTTCTGCATCGTGCCCCTCCTCAGCAGCCCTCAAGAGAGGTGTCTGTTTCCAATTGTCAGACATAGTGCTGTTGGCGTAGTCCTCCGGTTCCCAGAGCAGTTGCAGTGCTTAAAGGGTAAGGTGGACCGCGGTAGAGAAGAATAATGATTAATACACTTCAGTCCCTCGCAGGAAAGGTGAACCAACGACACCTTCACGGAAATTTAAAACTAGGCGCTTGAGGGATTCGTGATTGTAGGCTATTAGAAGAATAGGTTGTCACTGGTGGAGGTAGAAAAATGATATAAGGAGCAAGCGCGAAAGAAATAAGATAATGCGGCTGTCTTGTTCTCGAAGGCGTCAGGTGTCGGCCGTTCCTTGTTGTAGAATCACCACGGTCAGTGATGAAAAGCAGTGCAGGGAAGGCTATTTATACAGCTTCCTAGGACAGCCCGCCGATCCCCTTTCACCCCAGAAATGGTTGCCCAACCGAATCGGACCATCGTAACTAAAGAGGTCCTAACTAAAACTAAGTAAACAGGTCCTAACTAAGACTAACTAAACCTAGTACATACCATACATATCGGGGGACGGCTCAAAAACACGATATCATACCGTAGCCATATTTCCGTCGCCACAGCCTGTCACGAATATCCTTGGGAATGGCGACATCCATGTAAGATAGGTTTAGCTTGCGAAGTTAACAAGGTCCAACCCATGGTGACTCAGGCTACACCATACCAGGAAAGAGCTAATCCTTCTTAACTTTTGACTCAAAACACTGAGATTAAGGGCTGCCGGATCCTACCTGTATTCCGGCATGCCCTCTCTACACCCCGTTTGGTGCCACCACCTCTATAACCGTGCCAAGGTTAGTCGTGACGGGAGGTAGACCGGTTGCACCAGTCGCGAGATTGGGACCCATAGCGAGATTTGCATTAGTAATCTGCCAAGAGAGGTGTAACTAGAAGTAGTGAAGCAGGACTTGAGTAAAGTGTGACGTCAAAGTGAGGACTTAGGAGTCTACTAGATAACAGATTTAAGAGAGGCCCAGAGAAGATGTAAATATGAGGGAGGGTTAAATAAATAGATCACTGTATCATCTGCGAAAATGCTTCAAAGAGGTTTACGTGAAAAGATTGGATTTGAAATATTGGAAAAAGGCATAGTTAAGTCACAAAAGGAGGCAGCAGAAGCAGTTGATATTCTATACTCAACTGTAAACCACAGAAAGGTAAGGAGATTGTGGACCAAACTGATATCAGAAAATCAGCTAAAAAAAAGGACAATAAACAGCGTGGACGAGAGCTTCACGAAGATGCGAACAAGAAAAAAAGACGAATGACAACTGCCGAAGAAACTGCCTTGATTGATCGAGCCGTTCAACTAAAGCATTGGGGCTTCCCACCAAGAGTCTATACCTTTATTGACATCAGAACTCACATTTATCACCAGCGGGTTCCAGATGGTACTTTTAGTCATAAATGGCTACAGGGCTTTTACAAATGTCATCTCACAGTAAAATCCCGATATAGCCAACCTATTGATTATGTTCGATCAGTACAAGGCAATAATCTTGAAGCAATATCACAATTCTTTCAAACCGTAAGTTCCTACCTTTATTTTCCTATATTTCACTTCAAGAATTAAGAGTCTATAATTAGGACAACTCAGTCGTTCAAGAATACGAAGTGTTACCCGGGAATACTTACAATTTGGATGAAATCAGATTTGTAATGGGGTTTTTGGTCTCCAAAAAAATGATTGACATTGTTGAAAGCCCACGATGGAACGGAAACCTGTTCATTAACCATCCTCAGGGCAATCCTTTAATTCACTATCCATTGCTTCTCACTGCTATGAAAAACCCGGGCCTGTCCAATCACTGGATCTATACTGACTATTCACATGTCTTGGCCATTGATCAGGTTGCCAACTCAAATCTGTCCACTCGGAATGTGAAATCCACCACTTTTGATCAGATTCTGTATGCGAACTAGTGCCAGGTGATGGACCACTGCGGCCTCACTTACAATATTTGGTATCTTGAAAAGTGCTAGCAACTGAGTCATTACAGGTCCTTCTAAATCTCTATAGTTCGCTTCCCCACCAGTCTGGACACACACCCAATCGTTTCTAGAGCCACCATTGCAGAATGCTTTTGTTTCCGTGCAGCAGGCCCGGCGGATGTGAAACCTGTCAGTTTCCTGAATGTAGGGTACTGGGATTTCAAGTGCAGCCAATCCTTCTACAGGCAGTCACCCGAGTTGGGCGGGGCACGCCGGCAACCACCGGTCATCAGCAGCAGCCTGCCTGATAAAACATGGTATCTGCACTATCATGTTGGAATAATGGATATCGAGGGCTGTGCATAATTCCGTCAGTGTGGTGGCGTTCTTCATACGGTCTTTAAGCACCTGGCGAGGTGTGCTGCGACTTGACCCTGTCAGCATTTCTTTTCCACCATCTTCTACCACGATTACACATTCATCTTTGAAAAGTGCATCTATTGTTGGAAAGGTTATTCCTCGCGTATGCTGGCGTCCATAGTGACACAAGATATGTCGGGCAGCTCCATTCTTATTTGACCTGCCGTAGCCATCTGTAATCTCATCCGTCTCTGCTGGTTCACTGATCTTAGTTGAATACATTGATATGGATCCAGACCGCCGTAATCAGGAGGCAAAGTGATTCAGGTAATACATTCTGGTGAAGTTGAAGTGGTTCTTACGCAGTATCAAATGAACCCGCCGATCACACCTGTCAACACTCTCTTCATCGGCCAGCCCATGGTGCTTAGTAACGGTTCTATAGTGGACTTCTTATGTAACGTAATCTAGGGCCATGCGGCTCTTCGCCAGAATGTGGCTCACCATGGGAACCACACGAGCATCAGATGTATATTTGATTATCTGCATAGATTGCACTGGTAACATATTGAAAATTAGTTAAATAGTACATTTGAATATGAAGATTCAGAATCTGGTATTTTTATTTGATGATACAGGACTCTTCTTCTTGTATATTAACTTTATTATGAACTAGTTCAAATAGCATTCCTTCTACAATAGTAGTAAAGAAAATTGAAACCAAAGCTATGGTCGACTGGAGCATTGGCCATTGCGCGAGGCCGAGGAAGTGCAACGATACCGGGCTCCATATTACCCGGTGCAGTCGATGCAATTACAATATTTTTCCTGATTGTGCTCATGATACTAATGAAGGATGGATATGGAGAGATGTAGAAAGATCGTGCTTTTATAGTAAGACCAAAAGGTTTTGAAGTAGGGAAAAACTATAAAATGATTTTATCAAGACCAGCTACTTATACATTAAGTCAACGTGAGCAAGGCTTGATACAATATAATTAAAGAGCTTATAAATTATTGAAATTCAGAAGTCAGAATGAAGTTGTTGTTAACTGTCTGAGTCTGGAACTAAGCCCCACGTCATTTTTCCTTTTACCACACACCTGCCTGAGTCACACGGCGGAAATATTTCTAAGCTCAAGACCCGACCCTTAATCTCATACCCTGACTCAAGCGCCGGTAGGTTAGCGCGGGATTCCCTTGTTCTGCATTCCAACATTCCAGCGATCCGTCTACCTCGTACCAATTTGACTGCCTTCCCCCCACCAGTTGCCCACTCGAATCCACACATCTGCAATTGGTACCGCTGTCCTATCCGTGGTGACCGGCTATTGGCCCAAGGTTTGTCTATGGCTCACTATTAGCTTTCATATTTCTAGTTGGCTGCACACATGCAGCAGGTGGGATCCACTAACAGCTTACAGAAAAAAAGGTCCACCTTCATTCTGCCAAAGGAAAAGGGAAAAACGTCGATTATTTTATCGGGCCAAATGTCCTGGTATAAAACTCATCCATTGGAGCTTCCTCGATTGCGGCCGCTGTCATCGCCTTTGGTGTAAATAAAGGAAAGGCGGCAAAGGTATACGGCAGTAGAAACAAGATTGTTATTGTATGAGATTCTGGTGAGTATCTAAGTGGAGGATAATTACATAGCATAAGTACGAACCTATATATAAGGGTTATAATCAGGAATCACCTTTAATCACCCGGAAAGGCAGTGTGTGCCTTCGTCACTGCATGGTATTCAAGTATTAGATCCTCACCTTGAGTTTGCTTTCAATAATTGCGACAGCTTCGAGAGACCCCGTACTTGCAGGTTTGATTGAAGATTTGGTTGCCATGTATGAGCGAATGCGCTGTATGAGAGTCTTAAATTCGAACTGGTCAACTCGCGTAAAAGATCAAATTTGGTTACCTCAGATTATGATTGAACAGGGTATATCAACCCCTACTGGATTTGGACTAATGCTATGCCCAAAGGACAGTGGTGAATACCAATTCATGTAGCTGCTACCAAGCCTAATCCTAGAGTGCGGCTATTTTCAAAAAAGTAATTCACATGCAACCATACACCACCATACACACAAAATTCATACGGACAAAAATTCATACGCACAATGGTTCCTGCGCATGCATGTTCGTATACTCAATTGAAAGACGCAAAGATTATGCGAGCAATGAAGTGGATCACAGAATGGAAGCCAGCTTGGGTACTTAGCTTAGCTGGGCCAACTTATAACCTTCATTCATATGCCTACCATAGCGGTACTTTTATATAAATATCATTTGGGATCCAAGGGGATCTGTTCCTGTTCACAGATAGCTAGAACGATCTCAACTTAATGTCTTCCCAACCAGAATCTTCCACGATGGGAAGCCAACGGGGGCTCTACACCTCCGGGGCCAGAAGCCGTACCTCTTTTTTACATTTCCACGAAAGTCCTGCACGCGAAAACTCTCCATCTTTTTCCCAATTCTCGGTAGAATCCAGCCCATATGGGAGTTACGGCCCGGTAACACCAACCCCAAGACCTCTGACTAGTGTGGCCCGGGCACCTCTTACAAGTTCCACAACACCCTTGCGCTCCGAGTCGCTAGCGCTGCCTACTGGAAACTAAGATGAAGCACGGAATCTGCTTCATCCGCTAGCTGCGACTATGTCAACAAGCGACACAGTTACATTTTAGATATTTGGACCCTTTTATCTCTATACGGAAGAATATCACGAGAGTTGGATGGAGTGGTGGCAAGGCACACCAGGGTATATAGCCTATACTGCGAAATATGCTAGCAACAAAAAGATACGGTGGAACTCGGATCTTCGAGACAGAGAGGTGTGGAAATACTTTCAACAATTTGCTGACCGTTTGGGTAGTGCTATTGGCACGGCGAGAGTAATGTGTATTATGTGCAGAAAGGTCCTAGCTCACCCAAGTGGCACAGGGACTAGCTCGATGCATGACCATATCAAGTCCTCTGCTTGTCTGAAATCGAGAAAGATTAACAGATATGATGGGCGGACTGGAAGCCCGCTTGGTATAGAGGTTCTTACGCTATTGCAAAAAGGTACTAAAAGTGGAAATAGGCGTAGGATTATCGATCTGGCCACACCAGCAGGATTCAATCAGCATGATTTCGAAGAATACTTTCTAAAAGCGTTTTTGGCCACGAATCTCGCCTTTAATTGGTCAAACAACCTTGCCTTTCGTCGTGTCTTCAAGTACATTCGTCCAGCAGTCGAAATCCCCAGATCAACGACATTAACACGGCATTTGAAACCTGTGCGAAAGTCAATGGTGGATGATTTTCCAACTGGTCTACCGGCTGCAGGAAAGATTTTTCTGGCTGCCGATACATGGACTTCACCGAACCACCTTGCTTTTTTGGCAATTGTGGCTTATTGGCTCTCGGATAGCTGGCAGATGGAGGAGGTGCTGATTGGGTTCGAGGAAACCAGGGGTTCTCATACGGGGGCTAATATGGCAGGGATAATTAATGACGTTCTAGCCAGATACGGGATTCAGGATAGAATTCTGGGTTTCACCACCGATAGTGCGAGCAATAACAGAACACTCACCGAAGCCTTAAACAATGCTTGGAGTTTACTATCGATTGAATGGTGTCAATTGGATAATCATATTCCATGTATGGCCCATGTTGTTCATCTTATCCTCGCGGCATTTATGAGTTCAAGCAAGGTGAAATCGCGGGATGGTCATATGCCGTCTGGCTTTCAGGCGAGCTATATCGAGGAGTTTATGAGATTGGCTAAAGGCTTTCACCAAACAGTAGAAAAGGTAATATGTCTAAGATCTTATAGCTAGCAGCTATATTACAAATGCATACGCACAAATTCATACGCACAAATTGATACGCACAAGCGTATATGTACAAATTCATTATTCCAAATTGAATGCGCGCCAATGTGAAAGTAGCCCCAAGTGTCTTCCCCATTGTTCTCACCTAAGATACCTTTAGTCAGAGATAATGCTAATAACGGTTTATAGTATTGGAAAATAAGTATTGCGGTTGGTGCTTCACTTCAACGGCGTCAACACCTTATCGATATACAAAATAACCGGGTTAAGATCCCTACTTCACTACTTGACGATGTCAAAACAGGGCGGAACTCAACCCTAAATCTGTTGGAGAGATCTGTACGGCTACGCGAATTCACCAAGGACTGGTTACAAACCTATGCCGAGTTTACACCTCTCTGGTCAACTCCGGAAGAGTGGAGGCAGATGGAATACATCTTGGAGGTACTTCAACCGATACGATTTTGGACTTTGTGGATGTCAAAAACACGTGGTGTCACCATTCATTGAGTGTTCCAAGTGTATCAAGATATCTTTGATCATTTTGAAATGCAAATTTCCAAGTTAGAACGGAAGCGGATGCAATGGAAGGTTGATATTCGTGACGGCCTAGTGAACGCTAAATTGAAGTCCGCCTCTTACTATGGTAAAACAGAAAGTCCAAGAGGTCTTCTGTTCGGCATTGGAACTTGCCTAAATCCCTATTGCAAACTCAACATTGTTCGAGAATGGGATCTTGATCCCAGTGGGGAGATTCACTATGAGAAGTCATATAAAAAGGAGTGCATAGCGTATTATGAACTGTACTATGCACCAATAAATTATCAGGCACCTGACATGTCAATTCCACGAAGTGGTCTGAACAGTCGATCCAAACACCTTTACTCTTCGAGACACAGAGCGGTTATCCTGAGTGAGGCACTAGCGTACATCGAAACCAACTCTGAGATTTAGCCGCCCGAGCCACACGCTGAGGCTACGGATCCGCCATGTGAGGCCTGCCCAGCGGGGACCTTTTACGAGGCAAATATACTGGAGTGGTGGAAGGTTAATGTGGGAAGATTCCTGAATTTTGCTCGGATGGCTAGGGAAATTCTCGCTGTTCAAGGGGGTAGGGTTGGAGTAGAGCGGGTGTTTAGCATGGCAAGAGATGTGATTCCCTATTGGCGCTCGCGACTGAAAAGCTGTACAATTTGATCTTCAATGCTGGTGGAATGCTACGAGAACGAAGAATTACGAAGAGAGCTAGCAGGTCACGATAGTGAACAGGAGGCAGAAACACTCGAAGATATGGCTGCTGGGGTGGATTATCATTATTGGGCTGATAGGAAGGAAGAAAGTATTGGGAACCATAATGGCTGTATCTCTGAGGATGACGAATCACACAAGAAGGACACCGAATGGTCTTTCGTTGATCAGGATGGCAGGCGAGCATTTGGAAGAGCGCCAGAGGCTATAGTACCTGAGCGTAGACTGGTTGAATCTCAATATTCACGGCGTGGACCACCTCGAAACCCAGGTGTAGACCAGTTGGGAGGCTCCGAGGAATCAGATCCTAAAGAAAGAATCTGGGATAGTACAGTCAACATGTATGTTGCATCCGACACTGATGAGGAGGAAGGCTCACAAGAGGGTGAGGTGGAGATTCCAGGTGAAGGACTGAGCGATCTTGAGAGTATCGGCCAACAGGGTGACGAAGATTCCAGCGGCATAGCAGGCTCCAGGGGCCGCCCGGAAGAGGATTGTTGGGAGGAGCAGGCTCTATCGGGAACCACTGATTCACTACCGGTTATACCTGTAACCCGCGGAACAGACCACACAGGAACTAATACCACGATTCGAGTTCCACCCAGGAAGCCTGCCGGAACTGTCGGGAAAGAAAAGAAAAGATCCCATTTCCACTAAGTTAATTTTCATGTACAATCATTATACAATCATAGAAATTGACTGAGTAATTGAGAAGGGATTTTGACTATCCCCTAAGTTATCCTAGTGGCCAAGACATGCCGAGGAGGTGTCAAGTCAACAATGTATACCGTAGTGAATGACGAGCCACCATGGGTTGATTGGAAAATGCAGCCTATAATCGGGTGACTGCAGCTGCGATCAGGCCGACGGGGTCAATTTTCTGACCCTCGTCCGCCCAATCAGACGTGCACACCCCCAGTAAATGTCAGAGTATGTAGAAGGATTCTATGTTTTCAGAGGCGGAAATTTAAGAAGTCTGAATACATTGTCCATTTATTCGAGTTCTTGCGATAAGATATAGGAACAGCAGCCTCGTCATGAAAATCATACGCACAGAAAAATCATACGCACACAAATCATACGCTCAGAAAAAATCCTACAGACAGAAAGATCATACGCACACAAATCATACGCACATAAAAGCATACGCTCAGAAAAATCATAGGCCCAAAATAATACACTGGTAATGGTGTCGTAGATAATACGCACTAGTGCAAAGGGTAGTTGCATTGGCTGTAGTTAGTCGAGTTTGTCAGGTCATAGGGTCATTTGGCTTCCCCTATATTCTTTCTGTTTCCCCTTTTCTCCAATAGACACAGAAACCATTCGCCCCGCCGCCCTCTAAATCTATGTCCCGCGCTGCGCCCTCTTGAACCCAACTTCCTCCCCGCCCAAGTCTCTCCTTACCCGCCATCCACTCGAGCACATTTCGATACCTTTATCGTGGCTCTATACCAACCGCACTGCATTGTATCCAGCTTTGAGCGGGAGGGAAGCTTGCTTTGAGAGAGTTTGTGTGGCTGGGGAAGACTAAGAGAGGGCTATCAAAAATGAAGAAAAGGGATGCGGAGAAGCCCTAGCGGCAGCGCAAATGAAGAAAAGCTGCGAATCACCTCCACAACTCTGAATATGGGAGTGAAGATATTGCAAATTCTACCATGGATGCCAAAGGTGTGTTATTTTCTGCTATTTAACCGATCTCTCTGCATGGGCTTGAAATTAGCAATTGTTGTATTTAGCTTTCAACTCAGTAGCATATCTGTATTTAGGGCATATACTAATCTCCTCGTCGCTTGTATTAGATTCGCGGGAACCATGTTTACGGCTGGATATGGATAAGGTTTATTCAATGAAATGGAAGATTTCCCACATGTTGAAAACCCCCGATCATGCAGGCGTCAGATACCACCAATGTGGCGATTGTGACGTTCTGTACTCAATCCTTTCGCGACGTAAACGGCAGCCGGACAGCAACTTGAAAGACCGTTTCGAAGAGGAAATCAGCCCCAATTACACCGGATCACCAGTGACATTGTTATAACAAAGGACAAGTAAGTAATTCATCCTTTGGGCTAAGACTAGGCTTATATACAAAACTATCTTTAGGCAAGGCGTCCCATGTGTAATCAAAGCTGGCAATAGCAAGGCATGTTGGCTATTACTGCAAGTTGAAACGGCGGTACACAAATATGTTGCATCACAGAATATAGCGGCAGATCATACCCCACATGGTGCAAGCGGTACGCGGAAGCGCTATAGGCCAAGCGGCGAGATGGAAGCCACTCTTACCACTCACAAGGCTGTGTGTGATAGTATGAAGGATGCTACAACGCTGAGTTCACCTGGAGGAAACGGGAGCAGTGAACATAACCTAGACAGTACTTTGAGAACAATAGGCTGTATGATTGGACACCGTGCCTTCGTTCCACAAATGGGATCACGAACGCAGAATATTGAACTTGGACCGGGGCCAGCCCAGTCATATAACACGAAATCAGCAATTTAGGCACTAAAAGACTTCGGCCAACAGCTTTTACCATTGACTCAAACCATTGAGGCGCTATTTCAGACTTTCCTCACGTAGGAGCATTCCAAATACACAGCAGTCTATGAGACGATTTACGATGGGAAAGCTGACAATGTTGACCAGGCATTTGCTATATGGGCGCCCCGCACACTTGTCATCAACGCGAATACCATGTGTCACAAATCGTGACTAAGCAAGGCAGATTTCACATGACTCATACTTATGAGTCATAAGGTATGTTGGATTTCACACTATGACGTTACTTGACTCATAGTTCTCACATGACTATGCACTTGCG
>Ga0307517_10003433_pt1 | contig 24638 bp, 34 predicted proteins | sample 23_EM_MG_FD_194515 | JGI IMG/M metagenome (GOLD analysis project Ga0307517, IMG submission 194515) | Populus trichocarpa ectomycorrhiza microbial communities from riparian zone in the Pacific Northwest, United States - 23_EM | ecosystem: Host-associated > Plants > Roots > Unclassified | place... | reverse complement strand
AGTTTATAATGTCATCGAGGAATCTGACATTTTATCTACTGCGGCTCTCATGAGACGATGTTTGGGTCTCGACCTTAAAGATCGAGCCAGTGCAGAAGAGTTGCTTTGTTGGAGTTGAGGGCTGTAACTGCATTGAGATCAATTGCATGTGAATGGATAATCTCGGGCGGTCTCATGATCAAGTACCATTCAAATGACTCGGTACGGTACGACAGTATTTAGCGACTTACGTTTTCAGAAGCCAGGGCTGCCCCGCCAACGGGACTTGTCAAATGCTCATTCTTACTTCTGCAGTGTGTCAACTTGTGGTGGCTTCTACATATGTATCAGTGCCAAATCAGTGCACGTCAAAGTGGCCCCGGACCAGCTCCCGTTGAATTGCGGAAGCCCGGTCCGGGGCCACTTGACAGTTAGATTCCTGTCAACGATACGTACCCCCAATTGGAAGACGCGTCGGATGAGGAGGTTAGTGCCTTCCTCCAACCTTCCTCGACGCTAAGCGCCATGAGGCGAATACCAAAGGTCTCGTTGGTTTGGGGCTTGAAATTAACCAATAGGTTGTATTATTAAACCTACATAGCTAGTTTACATTCGTAGTAAAATCGGGATCAGATGGAAGGACTCCACCCTCGAAATCCTTTCTCCAACCCCAACGCTCATTCATCACTTTGAAAACTTCCAATCTGTTCGTTCTGAAGCCTTTTGAAAATCCCACCCTTGGGAACTTGATGATGCTCTGATGTATTCGGCCCACGCGTTTAGATCCTCATCGGTTCTTGCTACTAACCAAACTTTTGACAAGGAGTCATTAGAATTTATACCTTTTCCACAAAAGAGTTGAACCCTCCGAAATATGGCACTGGTGACGGTTAAGTGGAAACAGGTGGAAACATTTGTGACATTCTAGTAGTCACATATACGGTCTTGTGGTGCACGACGTAGCCACAGCGTCATCTCAATGCTTGTGTATATAAACTCCAGAGTCCAACCCATGTTCCGCATACCATGGATATTCCAACCCATCGAATTCACTCCGACAACGAACCCCTTCCTGCTTCTGGCACGGGAGAGGGTACAGTCGATTACTCTGCAGACAACATAAACCGTATCGCAGCACAGGACACTGAAGCACATCGAAACACCACCACGACCACCCACCACAATTCTCATAGTCCTTCTCACATTCCAGGCCCAGCTTCTCTTGGTGCGGATGACGCCAATCGCCTTCCACCAGGTGCCGGGTGCTTCCCAGAGACTCACTGTGAGGAGACCAGGTTCGATGAACGGCCTGGTTTAAGCAGTGACGATTCTTCCGCCGTGCCTCATGTTAAGCCGGGCATTGGAGACAAGATTATCGGAAAATCTGAAAAGGTAAAGTACTTCCATGTCTTTTCCTTTATTTTACTGTTGCTCAGACTTCTGCTAGCTTGCGGGGAAGATAATGCGTGACCCCGAGATGGAAGTCAGAGGTGCGATACGCTCTGAAATAGGGAAGGCTTGAGGTGCACGGTCGATGAACGTTCAAGTGACTCTCCTCCGAATTGTAACAATATTGTAATGATGTAAATCTGTAAATAACTGTCCCCATGTCGTGAATCTGTATTGCCGTACTTAGCCGGCCCGCGACCTTTCTTTCCGCTTTGAGGATCAACATATGAGCGGAAGAAAACATAAGGTATATCGATATATCGACACTTGGAGAGCATCCGTTATATGAACTCAGCTCTCCGTCTCCTTTCTACACGTTCCAGTCTAAATCGCTTTGGTATCCCAATGACACCTGCTGTGACTTTGCCTTGTTACGAGGGATGGACACGCGAACGCCTCGTGGAGCGTCTAATGCAACTTGAGGGGGCGTTGCACACAGAAACCCCGGACGTGGCTGTCAGTGTCCGATCGGATACAAGCCCTCTTACTTCAACTGGCCAGGACAAAGACAAAGTCCCAAAGACCTTCGATTTTTCAAAGCACCCCCGTCGGAAAATAGCGTTGAAATTCTGCTATTCAGGATGGGAATACAGTGGTTTGGCTCACCAGATTGGGCCAACACCCCTGCCAACCGTTGAGAATGTGTTGTTTGATGCTATGGTGAAGGCGCACCTTGTTGATCCCGCTACGGGTTTGGATGGTTGTGGGTGGGAGAGGTGTGGTAGGACCGATCGGGGTGTCAGTGCCGCGGGTCAAGTTGTCTCTCTGTGGATTAGAAGTCAGAATTCGAGCCTGTTCGCTAATGCCAAGGTCGATGAAAGGAACATCGTTACAGACGAAAACTCTCAGCCTTACCATGCCTTCACACCTGAGACAAATACGTCCTCTCCTGGTCAAACAACGAAACCTCAGAAAGAGATCGACTACTTGACAATTCTTAACCGGCTTCTTCCAGACACCATTCGTGTCATTGCATGGTCTCCCGTGTCGAACTCCTTTTCCGCCCGTTTTTCCTGCAAATACAGACATTACAAGTACTTTTTCTCTTCCCTACATCTTGATATCTCGCGAATGGAGGCTGCCGCTGCTCAACTCTTGGGTGAGCACGACTTTCGCAACCTGTGCAAGTTAGACGTGCAGCGACAGCTTACCAACTTCAAACGGACAATATTACGAGCAAGCATCACCCCGCTGGCCGATGAAATGGACGAAACGAACGATAGGGTGTATGTCTTCGATCTGGTTGGTACTGCATTCTTGTATCATCAGGTTCGACATATTATGGCGACTCTCTTCCTCGTTGGATCCGGTTTCGAACACCCAAAGATCATCGCGGAATTGATGAACGTTGAAGAAGGTGCCGAACCCACGCATGAATCGGGCGAGGTTTACACCGTAGTCGGTTCGAAACCCGATTATCAAATGGCGGACGATCTTCCTTTGATGCTTTGGGAATGCGGGTATGATGAATCTGAACTTGACTGGCGGACCTGCGAACTTGACGAGAGAAAGGGCGGAGATCTGCATCATCAAGTTCAGTCCATCTATACTCGGTCGAGGATCCGCGCTGGACTTGATCAACATTTTCTGCGAGCTGTAGAGGTGCACCACCCCCCTCCGCGTATGCCTGTTCCCTCGGAGGATCGGGTTGACAAGCATGCTAGAGAAAATGTTATCAACGTACCCCTGGGAGGGGGTATCTTCAAAAGGCTTCAGAAGTATAAGCCTCTTCTGGAAAGGAACAGATTGGACGTTGTCGAAGTGATGAATGAGCGTTGGCGGTTGGGGAAGGGCTCAAGAAGGATTGAAAAACGGAGGCAGACAGAGAGCGAGTTTGAGGATGGAGTTCGCGCCAGGGCTCTAATCTTACTGCAGGTGTGTGTTTCCCTCGTTCTGTATATATTGCCTTTGCTAATCTGATGCAGCCATCCTGATTCTTGAACATCCAAAAGTAGATCCCAAATGTTTTCGAATATCAACTTAATAATACAATCTACAACGTCGGAACAACCCCTTCTCGAATCGCTAAGGTTTCCAACTCGACCTTAAGATCTTCGACACCTGACAGGGAGAAGGGCTCGCCTCGGAGACACAGAGATCAAGGAGGCACTGAAACGAAGCAGAAAGTTGAAGCAAGCTCTGACCGGATTACCGCCTGGGGAGGCTGCCTTTGTCTTCAGAAACCGAGAACGAGTGTTGGACGAATGTAGGGAGATAAATGAGACATCTCTTTGCGGCAAAGAGGCCGTCGACGCATGGGCAGGGACAGAGTATTGTTCTCACCAATTTCCATGAGTTCGACTTCTCTGCGAACTTACATGGCGACGGTGTTGAATACAACCAACCCCCTCGACCAACCTCAGTCTCCGTCAAGATATGGACTGAAGAAGCTTCCCACCTCTCGGTAGATGTCCTTGAGGACGAGCGCTTCCATAATCGGCCTTTTTTAATTGAAACCCCCTGTTGCGAGGCGCTCAACCCTGTTCTACTCGAATCAGATATGCACCCTGGTCCAGAAATTTCTCCGCATAGACCATATTTGCTGACTACGCCCAACACTCGCTTTCTGCCCCATATTCGTTGTCAATCAGAGAGCCGTCAGCAGCAATCCAAGGTGTACATTCCAACAATTTCGCGGTTCCTGGATGCACTTATCTCACAACATCAATGGTTAAAAGAAAGGGAGCCCTATGCATGCCGCATGTATGGACCGGCGACGGATGTGAGCCTCTTGATACGGTATCTTTTCTTGGAGATGCCAAGCCAGAGAGTGAAGATATTGCCGTTACTAGAGGGCGAATCACGGGCCCAGATGGAGGAGATTTTGGATCGGTACAAGAGGACATACAAAAACAAGTTGACGATCAAATTTGCGGAATGAGAAAGAGGTTTGCGATGATTAATGATTCTTGATGCAAACAGGCATAGTCCATACATACGTCTATCTCTCCTGGTCAAATACCGAAACCCCGACTACTTGGCAATTCTCAACCGGTCTCAGACACCATTCTTGTCATCGCATGGTCTCCTGTCGGGCTCCTTTTCTCTTGCAAATACAGACATTGCAAGTGCTTCTTCTCTTCCCTACATCGCGAATGGAGGCTGCCGCTGCTTATCTCTTGGGTGAGCACGATTTTCGCAACCTGTGCAAGTTATACGTGCAGCGACAGCTTACCAGCTTCAAACGGACAATATTATCACCCCGCTGGCCGATGAAATGGAAGAAACGAACGATAGGGTGTATGTCTTCGATCTTCATCAATTCCGCGATGATCTTTGGGTGTTCGAAACCAGATCCACAGAGGAAGAGAGCGGCCATAATATGTCGAACATGATGATGCAAGAAGGTCCCGAACCCACGCATGAATCGGGCAAGGGTTACACCGTAGTCGGTTCGAAACCCGATTGTCAAATGGTGGACGAATGATGAATCAGAACTTGACTGGCGGACCTGCGAACCCGGTGAAAGAAAGGGGAGTAGATGCCCGAGATTGCTCAGTAAGGACCTGCATCGTAGGAAATTTAAGTACACAATACCGGAGTAAGTAATTTCGAAAGCAGCGTCAGCAAAAGAATATATATAATTACATGACCATATAAACCAAGTTATTTGGGTATCGTTAACCGACCTATTTAGTATTCCGGCAGGGGAATCAATAACTTTATGGAGAACAGTGGAAACTTGAATATAAAATAGTGTGTAGGACCATATAAAATGTGAGCTGCAACAAGCATCAGTAGATTCCGGACACTCAAGGGTTAGAGGGAATAATCAAGTATGCCTACGGGTATTCGAGAAAAGGATAACTATTAGTCAGGGCCCGGCAACTCGGGCCTGTTCCATGATGTATCGTCACGTGTCGTCCACTAATTTTCTGCCAACTTCTGACCTTGCCAGCCAGTCCAGAATATGATTCCGAGAGTAGCTCGTAGAACGTTTGAGACGACGTGCTCGACTTCTCGACAGGCTTTGCCTCGTCCTGCGCGTCTTTACTCGACACCGACGAAAAGAGCGAGTGCACCAGCAATGGCCACTGCTGCTCAACCAAATAATCCGCTTTTCACTCCCTTCCCTCCGCCTGCCGATCCTGTCTTCGAACACGGGCTCTCCACTTTCTTGCACCGTCCTGTCCAATTGACAATCGTGCCCCAATTATACCCCAACTCACAACAAAATTTGAACGCGTGGTACCCGGATAGTCAAGCAATAGAAATGACCGGTATCATCGACGCTTGTCTCCACAACCAGTACGACGTCCCAAGAGCAAAAACTGTTTTCGCTCGGCTCCGTGCTAAAGCAGGCAACCGTTTGCTAACTACGTCGCTGTACAATGCCTTTTTAGAGGCCTACGTTGGAATGGCACAGAATGACAAGCTCGACCGCAGGCGTTGGATTCGGGACGCATGGGCATTGTACAAGATATTAGAATCAGGCTCAGAACAGGTCCATCCAAATTCCAAAACTTACAGCGTAATGCTTTTCCTCTGGCATCAGTACGTCTTTCTCTTTCTCATTATAACCCACCTAAATTTGTCAGGTTATCAACTCGTGCACTACACACTACAGAGCCAAGCATGGAAGGTCCTACCCCTGGTGAATTACTCAGCAAAATAGTCGAACGTAACATTCCTGTCATGTCCATCGTTTCCAACCCCGTCATCGAGTCACCGGAGGTCGTGTCAGATATTGCCAAAGCACTCTCTTCTGAAGCCATCAACTTGGGCTTCAAAGGCATTCTGGAACAACTAGGCCGGAGTTCTGACATTGCCACACCAAATGAAGACGACTTCGCAGATGTTCCTGACGTTATGCCTGTCAGAAAAGAAGTGGTATGTGACATCTCATCTCATCTCAATTATTTGTAATATTTATTTCAAACTTGTTCAGAATGATGAAGGTGTATATGAGATTCCTTTCAATCTCGATGCCTTGAGATGCAACCTATCCAAAGTTAGGGAAGCCCGAAAAATGCTCGACAAAGACATCCATGCTCGCCAACGTCACTTAGAGACGTCTGTATATGATCTCGCCCTCGAACAACTCGAGTACCGTGCCAAAATTTTTGCCCAAAAAGGCATTGATAAAGACGGCCACCTCCGAAATTCGGAACTCCAGAGCTGGATGTGGACATGGCACTCACTGCTTGTCAAACGACTAAAGGAAGAGATCATCCGCATCCAACAATCATTAAAACAAACAGACAAGAATATGGCTCCTTATATGGCGCTCATCAACCCTGAAAAACTTTCACTCCTCGCCATCCTCGAGGTCATGCGTCTCCAAGGGTCCGGAGGTATCTCTCTAGGAATGAAAACCACTCGGGCCCTTATATCCGTCGGAAAAAGTGTCGAGAACGAATATAAGGCCCAGATGTGCAAAAAATTTGACATCCCTTTGCCCCAGGTTGGATTTAATAAAGGAATCATTTTCTCGCAGCTGGGGTATCAACACTTGCGTCAGATTAGGTTGGCAGCTGCGGCGTCGATGGAATATGGGGACGTTTGGTCTGCATCGTGGACCCAGTCGACGAGGTCGCAGATTGGTGGAGTTTTGGTCGAATGTTTAATGGATGTTGCAGAGGTGACGAGAATGAAGGTTGATCCCGTTACGGGCAAATTGCTGTGTGTTATATCCATATTCTTTCGTCATTGGTCGCCTTTGTTTATTCAACCTTCAGGACGGAGAACCAACCAGCATTTTTCCATGCGTACGAATATATTCGCGGAACCAAACTCGGTGTTATTAAATTAAACCCAATGGTTGCAGAACGGATGGCGGAAGATTCGTTAAAGAGAGTAATCCATCCCCGCCATCTTCCTATGCTCGTCAAACCCAAACCTTGGCTGAGATATAATGACGGGGGTTACATCTACAATAAGAGTGGGTTGTCAATATTCCTACTTCCTCACATGCTCAACTCTACCTGTTTCAGGCTATGCAATGCGCTTCAAAGACTCAATTGAACAAGAAGTCTACCTCCGCGAAGCCACGAATGCCGGATCCGTTGAACTCGTCTACGCGGGCCTTGATATCCTAGGCAGCACACCCTGGAAGATCAACAAGTCCATCTTTGATGTTGTCGTCAATGTTTGGAATTCCGGTGTGCGGATGGGAAAGTTGCCCCCTGCGGTGTTTGAGCAACCCGAACCGGTTTTGGACCCTGCAAAGGAAAACGATATGGAAGAGAACAGGGACCATATTTTGAAACACAGGACGTGGGCACAACGGAGGTCAAATAATCATTCAGATAGATGCAGTGTGAATTATAAAATTGAGATTGCGAGAGCGGTATGTTGTTTTCGCTGAGACGTACGTTACAATTGACGTATTTTGTTCTTAGTTCTTAGGCGATACGTTCTACCTGCCTCACAATCTTGACTTCCGGGGTCGTGCCTACCCGATCCCTCCTCACCTTAACCACATAGGTGACGATCTATCTCGTGGATTGCTTGTTTTCGCCGAAGGAAAACCTCTTGGCGAGCGAGGCCTTCGGTGGATGAAAATCCATCTGGCGAATTTGTACGGCTATGACAAGTATATGTTTGACGAACGCGTGAAATGGGCAGATGACCACTTCGAGCAGATTGTGGAAAGTGCGACCAACCCATTAGAGGTGTGATCTCTATTCTCGTCGCCCTATGGCTAATTCTAACCGGACATCCTTTTCTCCCGTCAGGGCTCGAGATGGTGGCAAGGAGCAGATGATCCATGGCAATGTCTAGCAACGTGCATGGAGCTCAGAAACGCATGTGCACTCGAAGATCCAACAACTTATGTGTCTGCTCTTCCAATCCACCAAGATGGTACATGCAACGGTCTCCAGCACTACGCGGCTCTGGGTGGCGATGCCCGTGGAGCCGCACAAGTTAACCTCGCTGCTGCCGACAGACCTTCGGATGTGTATACTCACGTCGCTACGGCTGTTCAAAGGGACGTAATGAAGGATGCTGAGGCGGGGCATGAGGTTGCCATGTTGCTGGCGGGAAAAGTTTCAAGAAAGGTGGTGAAGCAAACGGTGATGACGACTGTGTATGGTGTAACTTATGTTGGGGCCAGAGAGCAAGTCGAGAGGCAGTTGAAGGATATTGTCCCGCACGAGAGGTTGTGGGCGGCTGCGGCTTACCTTGCCAAAAAGGTATTTTTCTCGGTCTTTGATTGGTTACTGTTCACCCATTTTTTGAAGGTTCTACGGAGCATCGGAGAGACCTTCAAAGGTGCCAATGCAATCCAATCGTGGCTCAACATTTCCGCGAGATTGATAGCCAGGTCAATCCCCGGAGATCGACTCCAAATGACCACCGACGGAAATGGCGGAACTATGCTAAATATCCCAAGGAGAAATTTGAAAAAGGAGCAGATGACTTCTGTTATTTGGACAACACCTTTAGGATTGCCTATTGTGCAACCGTACAGGAAGACCGTGCGAAAGCAAGTGAGGACCGCAATTCAATCAGTGTTCATCTCAGACCCCAATATTCCTTCAGAAGGTGAAGGCTTTTCTTATAAAGGATACAAAGTTGCTGACATTTCTTCATTCTGGCAGTCAACGCAGTCAAACAAGCATCTGCTTTTCCTCCAAACTTCATACACAGTTTAGATGCTACGCATATGATGCTGACCGCTCTTGAGTGCAGGGTGTGTCCCATGCTTCTTTTGAAGTTCTTTGTCCTCATAATATTATGTTTACAGAACCAGGGTCTCGCATTCGCATCGGTCCATGACTCCTATTGGACACATGCCTGCGACGTGGACAAGATGTCTGAAATCATCAGAGATACCTTCATCGCCCTTCATTCGTCAGATATCTTAGGGAAGCTTGCAAAAGAGGTCGGTGTTGGAATCATTTCAATTTGACGTATCTCATTCCTTGGTTGAAACAGTTCCGCGAACGCTACAAAGGCTATAAAATCCCATTAGAAAATCTCGTTAGCGCAAACAGTTCCCTTGTCAAACAAATAGCAGCAGTTGGGACGCGTATCAAAGCTCCCCGATCACAGGCTCATGTTCTTGGCCCTCTCAAACACATCATTGAATTTACCGATGATGAAGAAACCACTATTATCGAGTCTGCTACAAAAGGAGCTGCTGCTGCTGAGAAGGGGCAACTTCAAGATGAAGAAAAACTGCTTGAGGCTCTTACTGAAGGTGAAGAGGAAGAAGTAGAAGTCGAGGAAATAATTCCGTCAAAGCGGCAAGCGAACGCGAGGGCCAAGGCTGCTGCCGAGGCAGTCAGTTTGCTGGCTGGCAAGGTTGTGAACCTGACAGATTTGCTTCCACCCGTTCCAGATAAAGGCACATTCGAGGTGGAGAGCATCAAAGAGTCCCAATATTTCTTCTCATAGTTTCCGTTGGTTTTCTCGTACTCTCCATTGCTTTACACATATTATTCACCAACACATTGCTTCTAGCTCATTTCTATCATAGACAACAGCAATTAAAGTTAATTATGTACTCTAGGCAACAAAATCGTATAGAACAATGCTCTAGGCAATTTTCACCACTTTTCAGACCATTTTGACTGGCGAACACATGTTCGACTCTGTAAAATCACCGCAAGGTGACATTGAGTGTAAGGGCAGAATCTTTGTCAAATAAATCTTCGTTGGTAATGTGACAAGTAGTATTCTAATGATGGTCATGGGCAGGCTTGGGAAGATCCTGTTCCAGGAAACTAAGGAAAGCTTCAGGACCCCCAGCGCCTTCCGACGTTGTGATAGCCTCAGGGGTGGCGCTAACGGTAGCTACGGTAGGTTCAGCGGCGTCGTAAGCAGCCAGTTCAGATGCAAGGTCAGTAGGAAGGGTGGGCGCTTGGGGACTCGGGGGCAGAGAAAGAATCTTGACTATTCCGACGTGTGCGTCTATTGCCTATAATTTTTGAAGTTGAATTCGTCAGGAAATTTATAGTAAAATGAATTATGCGTACAGCAGGAGTTGGTTTGTATGATCTGATTTCACGGATATAAAAGTCCTGGACAATGTCTGCGGGAGAATTCGGGTGAGGGTTACCGAGCTCAAATGATTTACTCACCCTTGCGAGTCACTACCGACGATGTAAATGTGCGTATACGCGACGCCTGGTGAGCCTAACTCCTGTTCAACATCGCAGGTTCCATTGACAAGTACAGACAAACTTACAGTGCTCGCAACCCGCCTGAGGATGGTAGACATGGTTCAAAAGAAAGTTGTGATGACGTGACAGCTGTGACAATTACTTCTTCCTGACATATACTCGAACCCAAATGCTTTCTCGTATAATTGCTCTTCGCCGTGCACCTAGGATCTTTGTGACTCCAACCAGGCTGTACACCGACTCTAGGAGAGAAGGAAGCGTTGCCCAGTCCAAAGGATTCTCGTATGCCACACGTATTTGTCCGAAGGCGTCTCTAACTCTTGTTCCCTAGAGCCAAAGAGAAGGCACATGAGGGTTTGTATTGTCGGGGCCTCCATACTTTACATGAATTGATTGTTTCTGCAGACCAATATGTTCATCAGCAAGAAGTGATGAAAATGGCAAAGTTGAAGCAAATGGTATTATCTTGACATTCTCAGGACGTTCAACAAAATGCTGAAATTATGGGAAATAGCTGGAGGAGAATAAGAAAAAGGCCGAAGAGCTTCAAGCCGAACATGATGCACTTGCTAAGAAGGCAGACAAGGCACCGTGATGCACTTGCTAAGAAGACAACTTGGCCTAGGTATGCCATTTTATTGCCTGTGCGTTTATCTTCACTAATGAAGGTGTAGTTTCTGTGTTGAGATTTTGCATATCTCCGGGTTTCTACCTATTTGTAACGAACCGCTTTCCAAGCAAAACCAGATCATGATTTACAACATAATTCACTCGAACATGTGTTTGAAATTTCTATGAATCTTTCTAAAACGAACAACCTATTCCTTCCGTTTGCCTCTGTTACCCTCCTTTAATTTTCGGTATGCTCGCGTCTTTCTCTCTCGTTTAACTCAAATCGGTTCCGTGGCCGTGGATTTCCAAGCTTGTGTTGAAAAGAATTGCTTTGCGCCTTTCCGAGTTCATAAAACATGGGTGCAGGATACCTTACAAATAATGACCTTGCAGCCCTAATCTTTGTTCGTTGTTCAGTAATCATCTCTTCAACCTCGACTCGGAAGTGTCAAGCATGTATTCGAGGTCTGAAATAAGGGATTGTACAAATTGGACGGAGACCAAAGAAAATTTGGCAACGAACGCCGTGCATCAGAGTCTGAGCACCTATGGGATCACTCTTCAAGTCCCACCGTATCGCCAAAGGGTGACATGGCTGTCGTTACTACCCAATGCAAGATGCCCACAGCGCCATACGACTTATTGCACACACGGGTTCAGTTGGTCCGGTTGACTTCAGCCCTATTCGAGACCGAACTGTTGTCGGATAAATCCATTGTGCATCAGGAGAAACAGCGACGTCATTGACACTGCCCTAGCAGATAGTCAAAGAGAAGGAGACATACTTCGAATTTCAGGATCTTTGTTGCTACAGGTTCTCCACTAGACTGAGTGATCCTAGTATCCCAACCCCATCATGGCTGCCCCTCACTAGTCCCCTCCCATCCGGCGTAAACACCACACTCCAGACGGGGCAAATATGTCTCGTTGGGGTCATAGGGATATGGTCAGCAAGTGAGAGGACGGACTGGATATATTGTCCATTTGGACTGAACCTCACAGAACAGGACCAATCGGTATTGTTAGTTAATTTTTTTGAGGAGCCGTCTCGCAGATTCCAGATGCGAATTGTCTCGTCCCAAGAAGTGGACACTACAACACCTTGAAAGACAGGAAAATTAGATTCCATAAAAGGGATCAAAAACATACCGAAAGTCGACCTGAAGTATCCCCAACGACAAGATGTCTGCCAATAGGGCTGAAACACACACAAAAGACCTCTTGGGTTTCTACCGAAAGGTATTGTGAAGCGTATTCCGCAAGCTATTAATGAATGCAAACTTGAGGGAATGTCGAATCCTGATCCACCACTGGGACTCACCAAGTTTCGTCGCCAGTCTTCAGTTCACCATTGAGAGATCTACATTGAGTGATGACTTGACTCGGATGGTTCAGCGCAACATACTGGTGTCAGCACAATCCTGAAGCATTTTGCGTGAGTAGGCGAGTTCCTGTCGAAGTGTTTGAACCACCGTGGACTTTTGCTGGCCTTTCTTGCTACTGAACATCGATTGTGATCGAGGGTGAAAACAAGGTCGGCCCGCCACTACCGTAATACTCAGAATTGACTCTGTCGTTCAACCACCATATTATGACTTTAGGATATGACATCGTCAATCGCATTCTGGGATTATCTGCAGACAATTATGGCTTTCTTTATAGCTGTTCTCTTGTTAATTGGGAATTCAATCATGCAGCGTCGCGATTGCTGTACTTTCGGGTCGTTCTCTCGCCTCTGTTCCAACCGGTGCTCAACCTGAGGGACACTGGATCAATTCCGGTGAGCGGTAATGCTCGTTACGTCTCTGGAAAGCGCTTTCCGGGGCTCATCCTTCATCCTTTGGGCTAAAATCCTCCATAAACGATGGGTCTATAGGAAACATCCAATTTCTCCTCAGCTTTGATCGAAAGAAACGCAGCTCACGTTTGCATACTCGAAGTTAGCGGTAAGTCGATCGTTGGCTCTTCAAATCCACAGGATGAAGTGACAACATGCCAGGTTTCATTTCTCCGCGTCCACCATCCCGAAACACCATTTCCGAGAAAATTGCTATGGGGGTCAAGCTATTTATTAATCTGCGGAGCATCCAATTCGTACCAATGACATATCATGAGGAGCTGTTCGTCCCAAGTCTCTCCGTCCTAATAGAGATGAATACCCTGAATACAGTAGAGGTCAACGCATCCTGTTTTGACGCCCGTGCGCCAAAGCTAGTACAAATTGGAAATCTCAGAAAACTTTCCTTGATTAGTCCTGGAAGAGCCATTCTCCAGCTCCTTCCAGATTGGTTAAGTAGGTTATCCGAGACTTTAGTTGAACTGCACCTACGAGTAAGCTCTGCTTGGTTTGCGATAAGTGGCAATCTGATTTCTCTTTACCCAAGTCCAATTGCGGGTCTGTCACACCTGGCGTCCTGAAATCGCTTATTCCGTATTTAAGGCATAATATCCGAGCAATGACATTGGGACTGTCGTACTCCCTCGCCAATGAGGATGTTTTTTCCTTTCTTGGCGAACTACCTAGTCTCGAGCGCCTGCAACTGCATTATTACTGGGTAGGTCGCTATATCTGCATTCGAAATATCTTTTCTGAACTTATAATGTAGCAAATCAAACGACCCAAAAACCAGCCAAAACTCTTCGCGCTGCGCTCCTTTACTGTGACCTACAACCAGGTATATTCAAAAAAGGATGCAAACGAACTCGATCAATGGATCAGACGTGCTATTGCCGGTTCCTCCAAGTTGGAAGAGGTGTGCATGGCATGCGACCAGGAAGAATCAGACCAGAACGACTTCGGCCCTGCAGTGGCCCACGACGCAATTGTGGATCACATCGTTGAAAAGCATGCAGACACAATCCGCATATTGCGCTTTCGTTCAACTTTTGTCAGCGTGAACGGATTAAAAGCATTGTTTGGAACTTGTACGAAACTCGAGGAATGTCAATTTCGAGCAGGGAAAGAGGCACTTGTATGTACTCATTCAGCCAAATGGCTCGATTTTCGGACTGACTTTACAAAGTCAATTCTCGCCTCGTCACAAGAAAAACTCCCGGTCCTACATACTGTCTCGTTCCAGATATGCAACGTGAAGCGCAGTTATCAAGTGAATGAATCGGTGGCAACAGAACTTGTGCGGGAATTGCCTGCCCTTCGTCAACTAAATGTTAATAAATCTGCATGGAAGGTTAGTACCTCATTGCCTAATCGTTACCTACGTGGTTGAGCTCTATATTAGAAAACAAAATTTGACCAGAGCGGTGGGCTGGTGGAAAGGGACGTCAATAACATACCACCATGGACAAGAAACAGACTTGCTTCAGATACCCTAGTTCCAGGACATGGCCACTAAGAAGACTGGATGGACGAAATTCTGATACACCTATTCACGAAGCATAGACCTGAAGAAGCACGATCTTCGCGACAATCCGTCCGGGCGTCGTGAGATCGATCTTCAATTCTATTTTACTGTACGTACTCTTTTTTTAAAAAAATTCAATCACCGCCAGCTCTCGAATGGCGCTCTATCCGTCTGATGTGGTTTCGGGCACATATTCCCGCTGCTTCTTTTCTTGCTAATCGAATTCTATCAGAACAACAGTAATCACGATTCCCGAAGATTTTTATGTAATAAAGAAAAAAATGGCAGGACTGTGTCGATGTCACGTCAATATTATGCGTTTTTGAAAGAGGAATTGAGGTCTCCTTCCATCAATCAAAATCGGGAGGCACACTCATTTCTAAATCCAAGAACTTGCAGTGTTGTTAACTCAGTCAGATTTTTTTAGCCAATCCGCATTGCAATATGAATGTGGTGTCAGAAGACAAGTTATCAGGTTTTGGCCAACGATGACCGGAACGAAAAAGCCTCAGGTGCTGCCAAGATAGACACGAAAGAAGGTAACTCACGCCATATCGCTTGGATGGACCACGTTCGGGTTGGTGACGCCATTGGCAAAATCTCGCCGCGGATTACGAGCTGGCAAAAAGTAAGGTTTCTTTGTGCTACTTGCAGATAGATCGTTATTCCTACGATGTGAGTGATACAGGGGCACAATGGAAGACATGGCTGGAAACTGGATGCATGGTCAAAGTGATGGTTTGCTGATAACATGAAGCCTGAGAACCTCCGATAACGGAAAGACTGTTAAGATTAAGTATACTATGAATGTATGCCGAAAGTGAAGAAAGGGTGAACTAGTAGTGTGCCGTTTCGATATCGCGTTACGAGGAGATACGAAAAAAGTGATGATTACATCTAGCTCCGAAGTAAGTATTAAAGCGTCCTTGGGATCATGTCCAGTCCTTAAGGATGACTTGGTAGGTCCTTGAAAGCCACTTCAGGTGAAGTAGAGATTCATGGAAGTCCTGTTCTTGCTCGACTGATCAAACTCGCCAGATCCATTGATCGAGGCTTTATGGAGCATGAGAAGGGCTTGGGGTGTCTGGACAATCGATAAAATGATTAAATATCTGTTAGTTTAACAATGACGGGCTCACCGAACAAATCCGTGGAGAAATTCGTAAGAGGGATTGACATCTTCTCCGTTTTCATCCAAAAGTCTCGAAATATCGAATGCGGAAACAATATTCGCAGCCATAAGGAAATAGTTGCTTTCAGCTAAATGTCGTCCTGGGCATGCTCTAAAAGAAAAGCTTTAGTTATCGTGCAAAGGAATCAAAGGGTGAGACCAAGCTACCTTCGCCCGAAGCCGAATATAACATCAAAGGGGTTGGGCAGTGTAGGATCATCCGAGTATCGTTCGGGATGAAATCGGTCGGGCTCCTTGCAATCCCGTAGAATAGCACTTGAGGGGTAATTAATTTCAGGGTCGGACCATGCGGGGAAAAGCTATGTTGGTGCTCACTATATATTTGCAACGACAGTGGTTCCTGCTGGCAAGTAATACCCTCGGTAGAAGTCATCTTCCATGAGACGATGGGGCATCCCCATTGGCACCATGGGATTCCACCTTGGAAGAAAATACATTAGGGTTTGCGGAAGAAGAGTGCAAGTATCTCACCGAAGGGCCTCTTTCAGGACGCATTCAAAATAGGGAAGTGACGACCTGTCGTCGATAGTCAGTAACCTATCTTGCCCTATTACCGAGTCCATCTCTTCCTGAGCCTTTTTCATAACGTGTGGATGAAGAAGCATGGTCAAAGTGAAGGTATGAATTGACGCTATTGTCTGGAAAGGGCTTTAGACACCTAACCCTTTCGTCAGTCGCACTCACCGTATCTTCTGCCGCTATGAAGCTCATCCTCAATCACGTTTGAAAGTGAAGATATAAGGCAGAGAAATTTTACCTGTAAAGAGGGTACCAGCTGAGCCTTTGATATCCTCCTCATCCTCGGGCACCACAACACCATTTTGGCCACGATGTGAATCCAGCAGCGACGATGTGTATGACGGAACAGCAGTTCCTGATCGCTGGAGTATGTAATGGTGAATCTGCGCCACAATCATTCTCAAACAGCAATCCAGAAACATACCATACTATCTTTGACTTGCGCAAACGGTATTTCCATCATATCCGTGACTGCTTTCTTTGTTTCAATCGCTCTGATTTTGAATGTAGAGAAAGGGACCCATGTCGGAATATGCCTTCGAGAACATAGTCAGGAATCTATGAATTCATCCTAAGCTAACCTATACCTCATTATAGGGAAAAAATCAACCCAGTTCGCAGCTGGAGAACCAGCTTCTACCGTTAATGTTCCGGCGCGCTCCGCTTATATGAAACCAAAATGAAAGTCGCGTGCTTTGGACGAGTTGAAGGTACTGACCTAATCTGATAAAAAGATCGTTAACCGACAGAATGTCATGGCCATAGGTGATTTTCAGGATGACAGCCGCTGCAAATCTATAATCTTTCTCAGCTCCGTCGATCCCATCCACGTAAAAAAATTTACCGTCTAAAATGATCGACAAATCGACCCGGATCATGGAGTAGTCCATCAAGAAGGATCAAAATTTCCTTTTCTTGAAGAGGACGAAAGGTGACTACTGCCTTTTGGTTGAAGACTTGATTTATGAATCGACGATGTTTCCGAAATCTAGGTCCACTACATGCTGGTAAGCGATGAACGAAGAAAGAAGGTACACACTTACTATCTAAGATGAGTCGAGGCGTTCTCCCATCCCATCCTATTAAGATATGAATCATTCGTGTGGCATAGACGGTGGAGTTCGACAAACATCTCAGAGAGCAACACGAAGCGTGGACGGTCTGAATAGATAGAACCCCTGCTTTCCAGCAAATCTCGAGCTGCTTGTAAACTGCTAAGGACCACCATATGGCGACCTAAAACATGAACATGGATAATATCGCCTAGATACAAACGTTTGAGTCTTGCCCCTGTGAAGTAAGGAGCAACAAACCATATTGTTTCGCCCACTCGGCATACACTTCCTCCTGGTTCTCCGCAGGAAGCTGCAAGATGTTGCCAATGACCGGTATGGGTCTCGGTCCTGGTGCAAACCTGATCCACGACGAACGATACCTGATGGCACGGAAAAGAGACACAAGGACGATACAAGCCGACAAGACGAATGCTACAGGAAAAGCAGACATGGTCGTCGTGCACAAGAAGAGAACGAAAAGGTATTCCGGCTTTTGTGCAGTTTTATAGCACCAATGGAACCCTGTCAGGCAAACGGACACCCACATTGAGCGATGACCGGTGTCACAGAACAGGACGATAAGTACGGGTTCTCTGAGTGCACCCGTGATAACCCACTTAAGGTATTTGACCAATGGGACAAGGAAAAGTCATTAATCAAATCCGCTTTGACATTGCCATTTATCGAGAGAAGGTGGCAGAATGGTACATGTCCGACAGGGATGAAGGGGCCTTGACACCCGCTGCCAACAAATTCCGCTACAAGTAAGAACTTCGAAGCCGTTCGCGTAGAGAGCCTAAGCATGGCGTGCGGTATGTCAAGTCACTTGTGGAAGCCCACGAATAGGACCACGTTCATGTAGTGTTGTTCCTCCGCAGAAGTTCAAGACTTCACTCTTGGAAGTCACTCCACCCGCGAAGGCTCAGAGTCCAGACACCCCATCACAAACGCTAGCGTAGTCCACAACAATACGTTATCATGGACGAGCAATGATAGAACTTCAAGCTAGGAAAGACCAATGGCGCCGAGTGGCGGTGGACGTTTTGAATTTACTTCATCATGTCCCACGTGAAGACACAAGGGTGTTGATTTGATCGATTTGACTCAGGGTCGCGGCTATCTATCGTGGGCAGATGCTCGACATCCTTCTTCTGAAATTTTATAATTTTAAAGTTACCCAACCGGCTCAAGGAAAACATTTCTCCTAGATTTAATACAGAGGAATCGATATGCCAGCGATAATTCCCAAAAAAAAACACCTTACATTTGAGAATGAAAGCCAAGATATCCAGTCAAATAATATTGGAATGATCAAAGATTAACACGGAGCCGATAATTAACTGGGGGAGACGAACCGCGATAGAGTGCCCAAGGAAGTATCTCAAAACAGCCCTAACAGATCCTCTTGCTGCTGAGGTAGTGTATTCGGTTTCGCTGTTGCGGGTGTCAGCGGCAAAGGAGTTGCCAGTAGTCCGGCTCCAAACAACCCTGTCCCGGAGGGTGCACCAGTAGTCCCACCGCCACCTCCAAATATTGACACTAAGTCATCCAATGGATTGGTTGAAGTCCCTGCTAGTAGGTTCGCGGCAGCCGGGGTTTGTGCCAAAACCTGTGTCGCAGCCAGCCCGGAAGGTTGTCCCTCTAATCCCGTCGAGTCATCAAAATCTCTGCGTTGGGAAACAAAAGATCAGAGAAGGCATCCAGTCGAGCAGAATAATACAAACAGTAAATTTTCAGCTTGTTGGCCCGCAACCACAGTTTGCAAGGCCTTTTGTGTCGAAAATTGTTCGTCTTCCCGCCTTTTTGGGTCAATTTAGTTCGGTAGAATGTAACCAAAATGTGCAGAACGTACTCTACACCTCTCTTTATTGCGTCGGCGCCGATTCTTCCTTTCCCGATAAAAGTTTCTGCGGGTTTATGGTAGACACTCGCCAAAGTGCCAATCTCCCCAAGGAGCTCCTCTAGCAACCCCGGCGCCACCGTAGTCCGAGGGATGGTGATAGGAGGACGATGAGCGAGGACCACAGCCTAAATTCGTCAGTCAGCTGTCGTTTGCGACCTGTCCAACGACTCACTTTTGCAGCAGCAGGATCCATCGACAGCAACCGCCAATAAATGTAAGCTCGATCCCGCACATCAGGAGAGTCGCAGTCCTTGGTTGCGGTATTGAGGACCCCTTGGACAAGTGCTTGTGATGAATCGGGCTTCTTCAAAAACAACTTCACAACGGCTGTCAGAGTTTGCAGTTGCACCTGCCCCGTTTGCTGAGTAACTGCATAGAAACCAAAAAATTCCAATACATACAGGGTAAGCTTCCTCAGTGAAACCATCGACGAAAATCTTCAGCAAATCGCTTGCGTTGTCAATCGTGTCTGCGTATTCCCCAACTATCCAAATCAAGGATGCCTTGGCTTCTGGTTCATCTAACTCGTCCAGATTGGAGCACAGAATGGGGATGACGCCTTCATAGGTTTTGGGGTATTTGCGGAAAATATCCTAAGAGCCAACGTTAGACACTTGTCAGTAAGGAGGAGTCACTAGCATTACCTTCATTATTACCACGGCTTCCTGTACAACGTAGCTGACCCGAGTCCCAATCAAATCCAATAGCACATTCACACATCTTTCTGCTGCAGAGTCGATCTTGACCGCAGTTTGACCAATTGCCTTGATGCTCTTTCGGACAAAGTCTACGTCAATTTCTGATGCATATCTAATCATCGATTAGCAAACAGACCAAATGTAGATGAAGATAAACGCTTACTCTTTTAATTCACTGAGCAATGCATCAACGTTGTTCTCCGATGCCAATCGCACCATAATCTCCAACTTTTCCACTTTCACATACAGTGGGTCATTGTACTTGCAGAAGAATACCCGCATCTCATTTGAAAGAATGTCAGGCCTTTTTTGAAGTAGGAGGTTAATATTCCGGAGTGCGACCCACTGGACTTCAGGAGGCGACGATAACAATGTGACTAATGGAGGAGCCATTTTGCGGACCAATTGCTTCACGAGGTCGTCCCTCCTGACCTTACGCAGATGGATCATGATAACCTGCGAGTGTGAAGGATTTCAGCATGTGAACATATCTGGTTTCGTAGAGTTTACTTTGACTGCTGCAAGGACAACGCCGCCATTGACATGCTGGAACTGTGGTACGACGCGTTCACAGATGTGTTCACTTTCCTTATCGTCCTGGGCTTCATAACGCGACAGGGCGTTCAGAATTGCCACACGACCCCACTCGGAGCATTCGTTAAGAGCAATAAGCAGTTTGCTCAGAATCGAAGAGTTGATGTTGAAATAACCAGTGTCTGAGGTTGAAGCCCCGGTTGATATGGCAGAAATGTGGATATCTGTTAACGCTGCTACAGTGTTTGCCACCACCTATAACAGACATGAATTCAGAGTATTGCGAGTCTGAGGCTATTCACCATGGGATTACTATCGGAAATCATTTCCATTAATTGATCCAAAAATCCATTATCCAACACCAATTCTGGCTTGAGATCGTATAGTTTTGCGACACAAATTGCAGCTGTTTTCCGCACGTATGGATTTTCGTCGCGCAAGCATTTCTGGAGGGGGTCGCACAGATAATCTATGATTTTTTCCGCACGTAAGCAACCCATGGTACGAATAGCGAGCGCTCGAACAAGTGGGTTTGGGTCGTCGGTATCCTTAACGAAGGTATTCACGGCGAGGATGACGAGTTCTGGTTGAGTTTTTGCATAATTCATGAGATACAGGTAAACGAGCTTCTTCTGTTCGAGATCTTCTGTTTGCATGTTCTTGAGCACGTCAGGAAACAGTCCACTGACATCTGTAAGCATGAGATGAAGACCGCTATCAGACGAAAGGTTGAACTTGTCACCTTTCCCGACAGTCATGGAAGCGATAACGCGCTTAATAGCATCTTTCCTCTTATCCCGGTATTCGCTATTCAGATCAACGCTGAGTTCATAGTTTTCGCCCTTCCTAGGAGCCCGTATACTCATCGAGATGGCAGAGATCCTTGTAATTGAGTGACGACCTTTGTAGATAGAGATCAAGGCAGTTTGATTACGTTCGACACAAACATTATGTTATTTTTAAACCTAGTTATGTAGGTCCGTCGAATGACCCCCAGGTAATTTAATTTAATTTATAGAGATAAAAAAAAGTAAAATTTTTTAAGGTGCTCACTGCTCAAGCGCTCACAGATGACCCCCCCGATATCGGGCGTCAACGTTCCGGATACCTTGGATACCCCTTGATCTTTTGTATCTGATCGTTGTACATGGCACAGCACAACCTTCGTACATGACTCGGTGTATTACATAAGTGTACTCTAAAACCTATATAAGAACTCGAGTATCATTAGAGTAGGGTAGAGAATTCTATCACGCCTCATTACAGGTGTGTTTGACTAGGACTACGCATACGTTGCCCCCTGATCTCATGGCAACTGGAACGAAATCCTCCTTCGGGCAGGCTATACACTTCATCACCGAGATTAAACTCCAGGAGCTTGAGACTCAGCGTCTGGCTTACAAGGAGCATGCCAAGGTTCTCGACACCGCAAAAGCAATCGGTGAAACTGGGGACGTCATCAAGAAGGTAGAAACACTTGCCAAAGCTATTAAATCCTGGACCGGTTCCGGGGCCGTTAAAGATGACAAGGTTGTTGGGACAAGACTCCAACTCGACGACCTCGAATTCTGGTTGCAGCAGGCGAAGAAGGATCCTAGTTTCAGTCAAGACATTGCCGAAAGATGGGCCGACACCCTCGAGCAGCACATTCGCCATACCATCACCCGATTCGATGCCGCGAGGCTTTTCGGGAACCTTTTCAATGAATGGTTGGCCAGTGGTGATTCTAGTGCCGTAGCATATCATGGGCCATCGGAGGACTTGCAAGACACGAATGCGGATGTGGAGGACGAACCGACGTTTGAAAAGCTGGGAAGGAAGGAGATGTATGAGCAGAAAGAAAAATTGGTATCCATTGTCTTCGACGACTATCCGATCGACGTGGAAGAGCTCAAAAACTACTTGGAGGAGTTGTTTATGGGGGAGGAAGGAGTTAAAAGTCTGGAAAAGATGAGGAAAGAGCTCAAGGATTTCAGCTATTGGTTGAAGAGAAAAACAATCACAGTTATCGATGTCCGAAACGCTATTGCAGGACTCCTTACCTCTGGTCTCATGAACGAGGAGAAAAGGACTACCTTGAAAGCATTTCAGGAGAGTGACATGGTGCTAACGGAACTTGCCAGTGTCCTTGACATGCGCATGGCAAATCTCAAGTCGTGGTCGTGGCCAAAGGAAGGCATCCTTGTTGAGTTTCGACGACATCTTAATGGGAAATACAGGTACATTTCCACTTGTGAAACCATCTTGTCATTCTCATTTTTGCTCCACTAGAGCCTTCACTGATCCTGAAATCGTGGATGCCATATTTCTTCAACACATCGGTGTTGTCTGGCAAGTCAAAATCAAATCCGTCTTGCGTCGTGTCTTCGATAGCAAGGCTTGGCGCCGACCAGATCCCCCTGTCGGCTCGGACAGAGATCGCTGGACTGAACAATTACGCGGCGACAGTGGAGATAAATCGATCAATGCAGCACGCAACCAGACTCAGCGTGCAAAGTTTTTCATGAGCCAACTTCAAGAGACCTCCCATGGCGTCTCCTCATATGACGATCTTGTGGACACACCCGAAAATGCAAGGGAGAATTCCCCAGCATTGATCAAACGCGAACTTCTGTACATCATGACGACAGAGTGTTTTCTCAATCAAGCGATTCATGGCTCACATGCGATTGTTCGCTCAGACCTGGAATGGTTTGGACCTTCGTTGCCACATACTTCCATCCTCACGGTGCTTGAGTTCATGGGTATGTCAAAGACGTGGTTAGGATTCTTCAAAGCGTTCCTAGAGGCCCCCATTCGCTTCCCAGGCGAAGCAGAGGCTCGTGTCCGCAAAAGAGGAACACCGATCAGTTATTCACTCAGTTTAGTCTGTGGAGAAGCTGTGTTGTTCATGATGGACTTCTCTGTCAACCAATACTCCTCTCTCTATCTTTACAGGATGCATGACGATCTTTGGCTTTGGGATGCGAAACACTCGAATGTTGCGGCAGGTTGGAATGCTATGATTAAATTTGCCGCCCACGTTGGGTTGACCTTCAACAAGCAGAAGACGGGCTCCGCTTACGTTGGAACTGGGCAACTAGCTCCTTTTCCCCCAGGTGATATTCGGTGGGGTTTCCTCAAATTCGAAACCAAAAAAGGTCGATTTGTCATAGACCAGAAGGACGTCGACATTCATATCCAAGAAATGAAACGCCAACTCGCCAGTGCCAAGTCAGTTTTCGGCTGGGTGAACGCATACAACAAGTATATGGCCTTTTTTATCAAAAACTTTGGCGGTCTTCCTGCTAATTGCGTCGGAAAGGACCACATTTGCGACATGATCGATACTCTTGCCAGAATTCAGCATGAATTATTTGCTGATGGTGGCGCAATTGGGTATCTAAGGCAGACGATCAAGGAACGATTCGACACTACGGATCTCCCCGAGGGATATTTCTACTTCCCGCTTTCCAGTGGAGGACTTGACCTTCGAAATACTATGCTGGAGCTCTTGGCTCTGGATAGACGCGATAAGCCTCTCACATTGCTGGAAGACGAAGAAGACAATTCGGAATCCGATGACGGAGATTCAAGTAATTCTCGCTCAGACGACGAAAGTGAACCCGATGACGAAATCAACGAAGACCAAGAGATCTTCAAAGAAGATAAAGCGGTTGCAGACCAAAAATTCAAGAAACGCATGGATTACGATCTCAAATTATACGATTCATTGCAAGAAGCTTGGAACCTCGACACGGATAAACGGCGGTCGAAAAAAGGATATCTGTACAAGGACGTGCCACTCATGTCATCAGCCGAATACAATTCGCTTCGAGAGAGCTGGCTGTCTGGATGGGGACAGTCGTATAACCACATGCTCGAAACTCCCAAACTGCGTCAGATTACACTTATGCCGGAAATGCGGCAGCTCACCGCAAATTGGTCTGGTTGGAAGGACGGCCCTGGACCTGCGCTGGACTGGTACGGGAAATGGGTTGTGAATATGTATGGGGAAGAAGTGGTGAGGAAGTTTGGCGGACTTGAGGTCGTGGATCCCAATTTGATTCCGATTGGCATGGTCGAACTGTTCAAGTCGTCGAGGATGAAATTGGATCAATAAATCCTAATGCTTGTAAGGCGAAGTTGCGCGCAACGGAATACCAAAAGTTGTGTCGCACCCTATGTATGAATAATCTAAATATTTACAAACCAGGCTGACAATGACGCCGCAAATTGATAATGGATAGACCAGCAATCATTGGCAGTTGTTTGTTGCTATTAC
>Ga0307517_10003431_pt1 | contig 24640 bp, 27 predicted proteins | sample 23_EM_MG_FD_194515 | JGI IMG/M metagenome (GOLD analysis project Ga0307517, IMG submission 194515) | Populus trichocarpa ectomycorrhiza microbial communities from riparian zone in the Pacific Northwest, United States - 23_EM | ecosystem: Host-associated > Plants > Roots > Unclassified | place... | reverse complement strand
CAAAGGCAGCGTTAGTAGAAGTAGTCAAAGCTGTTGTTCCAACTCAACTGTGACTCCGTACAGTGGCCCCGTTCCCTGTCGAATGTGGCGGATTGATACTTTCTTGAATAGGCTGCGCTGGCAGAATGGAGGGCCACGACAGTTTGTCAGGACACTAGAAATGCAGTAGGTAAGTATTCAACATGAATTAGAACTTGGACTCATCTGAGAGTTGCTCCAAACAGCTCCTTGGGTATTGTCACCTATCACATAGCCTGTCTCAAATCTCGTGCGCCCTTCGCGTCGCCGTCATTATCTAGGCGGAAGACACCATTCCTGCAGTCCAGGGGTCTCCATGTAGGTATGTGCGAGTCACGCTCGGGTGCTGGCAAGGCCGAGGGGTAAAACTTAAAGGCCAATAGTGGAATGGGACAGCACGCCACAAAACATCAACCATCACTCGTTAGGAACGGTCAGCAAAAAGGCAGTGAGAAGGGCAGTGCGGGACAAAAGCGAGGTGGTTGCAATGCTGAGAAACCATTTTTTGAACCCCAGAAGGAACTAGAAGGTGCGGGTAGGGGGCGGCAAGGCAAATCGTCACTACACCTACAGAGCAAAGAAAGGGCTAGGGGGAACAGAAAAACGAGATCAATTAGGAAATTAAAGGATAAAGATGAAAACCTTACCAGCACACAAATATCATGGACCCCGGGGTGATAAGAAATGAAGAAAGGGTGGTATCGATGATCGCAGAGCAAGCAAGAGACATTGAAGTCGGAAGAACCCAGAGTGCTAAAAATAAAAATCGGCGTTTGCCGGCTCAAAAAGCGTTAACACGATTTTTGACCGGTCTAGATAATAGGACTCGTAACTGTATCATTTAAATATGGTGCCGTTATCTACCCTATGTTTGGCTATATAACAGAAGAAAAATTGTTCTTATTAATGAACGGAACCCATCGGCAGAATGAAATGTTTTTGGGGCGCAATTTTTTCACTGCCAGGGGAAGTGCACGAACCGATTTCTTGACATCTGGCGCTTGAGTAGGCATTTTGTCCGGACCACCGAAAAATTCCTCATAAAATGTGTCTGAGATGACAGACAATAACATAATGGAATCCAGAGAAGAGTAAACACGCACCCAAGCTCATCGCCTAGAATCTATGGGAGACTAATAAGCAGACCTCCCTGAGAAGTCCTGCTAACATCAGACCCACCAACGTCTCCTACTCACCCCCCTCCTCAAAATCGAACATTCGAGCCCCCCATTTCTAACATCTTCGTGAGCGGCTCCGGCGAACAGTCACGCTATCGTTCATTTACGACAAGGCAGCTGATACCCGTGATGAATATCGGGCATCAGAGGATCGATTGAAGAAAAATGGGAATTATTACAGTTGATACAGTAAACAACAAGCAAAGGGATATCATTACCAAAGTGAAAGCATCCACGACCAAAGCTTGGGAAATTTTGAGTACAAGGTATTATATCGGATCCAAAGAAATCGTCGATAGGATGGCGGGAGTGGGGAAGTAAGATTCCAGGCTTGGTTGGGGGGTCGAGAAGCCGAAAAGAAATGTGCAGACGTCCTGACGCTTAAGCCGCCTCGACCAAGCTTCCCTTTAGTCCGTCACCTCGCTTTGACGACTGTACGCCTCGGATAAACACGAACACAAGCATCAGAGTCACATCAGCAAATCGGGGAAATTCCGATTTGACCATGTAGCACCTACGAGTTTGTCCCAGCCTTTTGATGACCTGACAACAGCTCGTAGCCATATGTAACCGGTTGATCACGATATAGAGACAATATATATCACATTCCACATTATTTACAGCTCACGGGGGCAGAAGCTGCTTATTTGAAGTTGGTATCTACCTTATAGCGAGGCGCCAAGCCTGTGATAAACTCGCGGTGTCGCTGCAAGATTTTAAGAATCTGATAGAGCTTTATGAGCCACATGTAACTGGTTGACCACAATATAGGGACAATATATGTCACATTCCGTGTTCACGAGGGCAGAAGCTGCTTATATGAAGTTGGTATCTACCTTATAGCGAGGCGCCAAGCCTGTGATAAACTCGCGGTGTCGCTGCAAGATTTTAGGAATCTGATAGAGCTTTATGAGCCACATGTAACTGGTTGACCACAATATAGGGACAATATATGTCACATTCCGTGTCCACGAGGGCAGAAGCTGCTTATATGAAGTTTGTACCTACCATATAGCGAGGCACCAAGCTTGTGATAAACTCGCGGCATCGCTGCAAGATTTTAGGAACCCGACGTAGCTTTATGAGCTTGCATGTCCAGGGCATATGAAACACAAAGGAGATCGATCAGCGGGTCATAGCTCACTATAATCTCACAAAATGATTGACTAGCCATATGGCTGGAATAAGTGACTGTAAACAAGCTGCCATTTTCAAACGGCTACTTTTGAGGGAACTGGGAAGTGGAATAATTATTTGTGTAGCTAAAACGAGCCATAACCGTTATCATCCGAGTCCTCAGGATCGACGAAAGCCCTCTCATCTGCGTCCTCCTCAGAACCCTCTGAATCATCATCTGAACGATCATCACTCTCCTCATCACTGTCCGACTCCGATACCCGTTCACTGTCACTATTTTCCACCTCAAAGTTCATGATGATATCTTCCAATTCACCTGGGTCAGAGGCATTCAAGTTGTCGATGCCATCGTCGTCAACCTCCACTTCCTCCTCGACTTCCTCTGCATCAGGTTGTTCGGAATTGACTTGACATGGACTGTTGCCGAGGTGCCCGATTCCGCCGCCAAAGTAGCGCATGATCATATCACGGTCAACAAAACTGAGAACCGTAGGAAGTCAGTGAAAGCGCGAGATGAGTATACAACCCTCAAACGAAACTACTCACATGTTTACATAAAAGTTTACCCAATCGTTCTCATCACCGGGATTGAAGCATCGAGAGACACTTCGAGGGACGGGAAGAAGGTCGACAGTGCGCCCTTCATGAAACGCGGGGATCAAGTGGCATCCACGGACGACATTCGCAGGATCCACAAAGCTGAACGCGAATTCGTCCGTGGATTCGACAAATCCGACTTTAGGCAGACGAGCCCCGCGAGAACCCGAAATATATTGGGGCTCCTTGCCGAACCAGCGCACCCAAAGAAATTCCATCCGCCTCGCACTTCGAGCACCAGGGATGTCCGTTCGTTCCGCCCAGACGTTTGCGTGATAAATACCAATGACCCTTGCGTACCAATAAGGCTCGGCCCCTTCATCTGTCTCTGGAGATCTGAGCATAATGTCGGGGTGCGTTCGAGGGTTGATCGTGTCAGATTCCCGCTGCAGATCATAGGTGGTGTAGAAGAGGCGGCAAGTTTGAACCGAGTAAATTTTCTCCCCCACGAACCGAAGTGAGCTGCGGTCCTCGTCTGAATAGTCTTCATGCATGTCACCGTCAAATTCGCGCCCCTTCAAACGCCCCAATAAATGGTCTTGTAGCTTGGGTAGGAACCGCTAAAGCACAACATGTGAGTACATAAAAAGAAATCGAAGATTTCAAACATACATCGTAGGCAGGGTCACCTCTATTTTTCCGAACCGTAGTGAATATATCAATAGGTCGGTTCTTCGAAGCTGAGATGTGATAGCGAAGTTCGGAATCTCCGGTGGTCTCTGAATGCCTATCCTGATCAAACGGTCTGGATTTCGTCGCACGCTCACGGAGATGCTTTCGTTCAAGAGCCAGACGAGCCCGTTCATGCCTCCGATAGCGCTTCGCAATTTGCCATTCAGCATTGCGCTTGTTCGTAGATCCGTAGAGTCGTTTAACTAGTCTGTGCGCAAGTTCTCCCTATGACGATGGCATCAGTAAACAAGCCACGAGATCATATGAATTACCCACCAGTTGCGTCGAAAATCCATCTGTCCCACCAAAAAATCGGATGGAACGGACATAATCTGCGAGTGCATGCCATTTGTAGGTAAAGAGATTGAGAGTCTTCGGCTTTCGGCTCGTACTCGTGGGATTGCTGGTTCGTTCGGTTTCTTTCCCTTTTGAACGTCTCTTCCGTGCCTGGGTTTCTCGCGGGAGTTCAAAGGTTGCGAATGCTGACTTTGTAACGTCTCTAAATTTGCGCACGACTCGCCCTAACCTTGTCGTGAGCCCCTCAAGGTGGTTGAGGGTACTCTCGGTATGCAGCCTTAGTTTGGCAAATGCATGCCATTCTGCAGCGCAGTACAGTAGTGTTCGGACCAATGTATTATGGGGTTCCGGAAGAAGTCCTTCGAAGGCAGGAATACTGCACTGAAGGTGGCATTATGAGCACAATTATTCGCTCCCTGGAATAGCCAAATCATGTCGCTCACCTGTAACAAATCCTCAAAGTCACGGGCTGCGAGTTTCTTCATCTCCGACGCATTACTGGCAAAGCGACGAATAGTGCCGGAGCCAAAGGTGGGCATATCACGAAAGCTGGAAGATTGACAAATTAGAACGCGACGGGAGTCAGGATAAGGTCTCACCGTCTATTCAGTTCAGCTACCAAGCTGCCATCCGGAGCGGCGGCATACAAAACACGTATCAGGTGTGTAAACAATGCCTTCCAGACACCTAGCTCAAACTCATGGAGTAGATCCGGGACAAGCATGCGTGGGATGTCAAAGTCCTCGCCTAGACGGTCCACGAATGCGTTCTAAAATCCGCAACCCGAATGATCACTAAAGGTTTACATGACAAGGGAGAAAAAAGGACTTACAAGCGTTGGAACTGAGGATGTCTGTTTAAGGAGCCGATCGATTATTGTACCACCAATAGCGAAGGCATTTTTGTAAATTGCGTCTCGGGCCGCGCAAACGTAGTCGAGTAGGTATTTACGAACATTCTTCTCACGGAATTGACTATCCCGTTTCGCACCTGTCTGGTCCATCTTGGATTTTGGAGTAAGGCATCTCGGACAAGGACAAATGCCCTTATCTCGTATCGTTGCGAGTAAAACTCTGGTTATGAAAATAAGCATATAAAAGACAGACCAGCACAAGACGCTCACTTCTCTGGATAATCGGCAGAGTACGTGAAGATGCGTGGATATACACGACGCTCAATACCGTCAGCGCATCGTATCACCATCCCATATTTGTATGCATGAATGAACTCGTCATCGAGTAAAAATTTCCAGACAGCATGTATGAGCTCGCGGCGACAGTGAGTTATTATATCCTTCTTTTGCGTTCCCCATTTCTTATGAAATTTGGCTGCGAAGTCTTGGAAAGAATCCGGAAGAGAAGGGATATATGCGATATGCTGGCAAGCACCCGAGTTTGGTAGAGAGCGAAAGTATTTTGAGAGATTTCCGAGGAGCATGTAGATGGGCCAGAGTTTGGCTGTTCCAAAGTTTGCCAACTGGGTGGCGTCTGACCAAAGCATGATGACTGCCACTGCCTTTTCACGCTTGCAGCCTGGATCATCAGGTGGCAATGGTGCACGCTGAATTTGGTCGTTCTCCTCAATGAAGGCGTCGGAGTCATAGACCTCGCAAAACACGCGTTCTTCTTCACCACTCGGAGTCTTGCGAAATAATTTGAAGGGAGATAGGTGAAATTTTGATGCCAGAGGCGATGAAAACATGGCTCGGATGACAGCAGGTATTTTGCGATAATGCAGTCCAGGGATAGAGAATTTGGCAGGGGGTACATCTTTTGTGCCTGACGGAACATCGATTTCAACAGTTGCCGTATGAAATGAATCCAAAAATGGAGAATTCTCGTTTGCAGTGTCGGTTCGACGATTTTCCCGTGCTGCCCTAAATCCTCGGAGATCTTCAAGCTTGAAATTTGGATCGAGAAGGACCTCGTCGACAAGACGGTTGACTTCACTGTCCGATTTCGTTGAAGGGCCAGAGTCCTTCCAGTTCATCAACAACTCGACTGATTGATTGCGATGAACAGGTGGTGGTGTTGGTGGGGATATGGGAGATGCATCCATTTGCTCGTGGCTGGCGAGGTCTTCAGGTGGAACGAAGGAGTCGGGATCAAATGATGGTCGATAAAGATATTCACGGATGAGATTAAATGAATTTGCGGCCGTCCGTAGTCGATTGCGCACAATGAGAACGACGCGTGGTAATAGTGAAGTTGGAGGAGGAGGTTCTTCGTCGAGAGGTTGCAAAGGTTCAGGATTGATATCAATGTACCGAGCAGGTAGTTTATAATTCCGCACCGGCCGACCTGCCTGTGTAAGTCGAGGAGGGAGCGGTAGAAGTGGAGGCAGCAGAGATGGCTCTTCAATAGGTTGGGGCAATGGAATAGAGGGAGGCTTGGAGCGACCTTCTGGATCAACTACCATGACATCAGGGTCAGGATTTGGAGAATCAACAGGGCCGTCCATTGATTGAACATCCTCGTTACCAGCAACACGCTCTGTCTGTGGTATATTCTTTAAATGACTATGGCACCAGAGAGAAACAACAGAGACATACCAAGCGTGCTTTTCGGTCAGAGAGTTTGGATTTCTTCTTCTTTACTAGAGCAGCAGCAGATCTACGGTGTCCGGCGGCCTCACCTTGGTGCCTAAGATGACCCTCACATTTGTTTTGATGATTTCGGAGGCCGCCAAGTGACGACGCAGTGAATTTTTCCGGTCCTAGGCAATGCTTGCATGGAAACATAAAATATACCCAGAGTAGTAATGCAGGCAACAACAAGCAGAAAAGCGAGGCTATTTGCAGTTTAAGTCGACTTCGAGGCAGTCTTGCCATGGGAGAAGAAAGTGAAATAAGGTTTCTGCTATCTGCAAAACGCTAAGATCATTGTTAAATGTTCATATGTGCACATTGATTCACCTTTTGGGTAAATCCGCAGTAAATGTGATGAATTTGCAGAGTACAAAACTGTTGCTGCAACGTTCCAAGGTGATGTAGGGCTGATTGAAAACAAAAAATGAAAGTGAGTCACTTGGTGATGCGGGCCGCTGCTTCGCACGGCAAAACGATTACAAATAATACTTAGCTAATATTATAGCAGACCAATAAAATGAACATTATTTTTTTGCGTTGAAAAAGAGTCATACACTCACTAGGGCCTTGTACTCTATTTCCAGAGCCCGTATCTTTTTTTGGACCAGTAACGTTGCCGGGGATAGGTATCTCAAGGTCTGTTATAGCTTTCTTCGCCGCCAGTAAAAATTCCTTCAGGTCGTCCATATCTATCCATTTCTGTTGTACATTAATTAATGACTAACCAACAATGAGTACGAACGTCAATATACCTTTGTCCGTGAGGCAGCAAGAGTTGGGAGACTGATCCAAAAAAATAGAGCAATTTATCTACGAAGACCTCACAAGAGCCCTACATTCCAGTTCCAAGTCCATTTTACACCCTCCCTCTTTGAATTGCCCACCATTATCAAAACAAACACTATCGTCGGGTGCATAAACGTGGAGCGAGACGTAGGCATGGCCGTTCGCGCGGAATCCCCGAATCAGGAAGTGCTTTTTCTCGTCGCCGTCGCTTGTGTGCTGCGCACCCCTACACCAAGATGAAAACGCCGAAAGAAAAGTGAGGGATCAACTCACATAACTACCCAAGCTTCTATCTTGTGTTCGCCCAAGGAGACGTGTTGCTTGAGTGCCCCAACGACGCAAGCGAGCGCGAACCCTCGATCAACACCGCCTCTATTCCTGGACAGAACCAGGATGCGTGGTGTGGATGCTGGGAAGTTCTTTAAAGCAAAGAACGTAGCTGAAAGTCGATAAACGACCGACCTTCCATTGCACGATCGCTCTCTAAAGAATGGATTAGATGTACGTAGAAAAACGAACGTGGGCGCTTACCGTTTGTGTCGTTGCTGGAAGGCATATTGGTCGCTGACTGATGATGAATAATTTGAAGCAGTCGTCGGGTCCACCACACGCGTAGGGTCGTTCTCGCGGCAATGTTTGATGAGCGTAGCCCGTGATGGCGGCGTCGCTGAGTAAGTTCACGACCCCGGCCCCGACTTTCTCGCAATATTTTCATAGTTTTTCCTTCTTTATTTTTCTAGAATTACGTCGCTATCACCTCTTACCAGCTCCTTTCACCCAGATACGTGCCCCACTGCCATGACGTTGACTCCATTCCCATAAATACACCGCTACACGGTCCATCTCCACTTTTGAACAGAGTGCTTGCGGATCTATGGCGTCCAGGCGATGAGTAAAGGTGAGTCTCTTTCCAACCAACCAGACAAGAAGTACTCACCATTATCTAGTTCGCTACGGACAGTGGGTGATTGACGATGAGGAGCGTTGGGGCTTGTCGAGGGTCAACGAGGAACGGTGAGTTCCTAGACGCGAGCTGACAATCAGTATTCAACGCGTCTCTAGCGCGACACCCACAGGGGCTGACCAGGAGTTGACGAGCTTGAGGAGGAGACAATTTGAGGGGAAAGGGGAAGCGGGGATGGGAACCAACGCTCGAGAATTTGGTATGACACACGGCGACAACTCGTGTCCAACTCGCGTTGCCATTGACATGACGGTGACCCTGCGGGGTTGTGTTATGCCTATCATCCCTGGATTTTCTGGTCGTAAAGTTCAAACAAAATGCATGCCTGAAACCTAATAATAAATTCGTACCACTTCCAGGGGATCCGAGCCCGCTTCGAAGAGAAATTGAGGAACTTGTGTGGTCTTCCCGCTACCTGTCTCACCACATATGTTGACGACAGGGTTCAACATAATGGCCTCCATAATTGGTTGTTCTTCAGTGACAATTGGAAGAAGGACCCGAGCTTCTTCAATTCAACCTCTGGAGGACGCTTTACATCGACCATTTTGATAAAAGATTTCGGAACTTCAATCAAGTGTCTGTTTTGCGAATGTCGTGGAGGGTATTTCGAGACTTTCTCCTAATGGACCATTGTCCTTCGAGTTTTCTTTCCTTCCTTGGAGGCTCGGCGACGGACCCCGCTACCTCGTTAGCATTGTTTCGAGAGAGTTCGTAACCTTTGGCTATCCCCAGCTGTTTGACCGCCCACTCCTTGAAACTTTCTTTTTCACAGGCATAAATTCTGGTTCGCCCGTCGACTTTATGTCGCCTTCAGACTCCGATTCTGATTCCTTTCCCATCTCGTCGTTGCTTGGAACGTTTTCAGACTCGGAACTATCAAACGAGCTATCTGATTCCGAATCGGCTGAGGGTGGGAAATTTTTACCCCAACCCCGTTGGATTGACTGCAAAAAAGACTCTTTAATCCGCTGGAAAGCGAGATTTGAAAGACAAGAGCCCGACGAACGTGTTTGCCTCCGAAATTGGTCGAATTTTCGGAGCGATTACACCCCCGTTCGCATTTCTTTGCAGTGCACTACCCACCGAAGATGCGGTCTGAGATTTTGGAACCAGACTTGGAGAGCCCTCGACCACCCCAACTTCAGGCGTACGATACTCTCCCTTTGTATCGCTTTGGAATTCCCTATCTTCCTGGAGTTGTCCAGATGAGAATTCGTCTGCCAATTTTCTATCACCTTCTGCATCCTGTACAGCAGAAACATCTTGATGCCGTTTACGTTTCCCACTCTGACCCAGCAGAGACTTCTTCACAAAGATGTCTTCGTCCTTCTTGGGATGTCGAAGCTTTTCCGGCACCGAGGGTAGACGAGGACTGGAGAACAGATGTAGATAGAGAGGCCTGGGTTTGACTTGCAATTGAAGAGGTTAGGTAAATGTTAAACGATGGAAAGCCAACATACGCTAATTTGTCGAAAATCACGAGTCGTTCCTCCTTCTTTCCTAAGGATGTACGGAACTAACGCTCGAGAATTTGACGAAGGTTTCCCTGTTTGAGCATAGAGGTATCACCCTCGGTACAGATTGGTCTTTGGAGTCTTTGAATAGAGGGCTCACAAATGCAATATTAGTGACAGACCTTGGGCGGCGAACGCATCATTCAAACCGCGAGCAGGATTCGATATATTCGAAGGTAACCTGTCGAGCACTGCACCAATGATCGTGAAATTTTTGGGTATTCCCTCGTGCTATATGAACGAAAAGTTACCAAATGTGAGATCCTTATAACGAGCTGCTTACATAGAACTTCATGCTTGCCACCATATGCATCGAAACCGACAATTTCATGCTCAGCGGTGATTTTCGGAAGATGTTCGAAGATGTCCAGAAGGCTTCTCATCCTAGTACACAACGTCAGCACTTCGGCCACTATATTGTTATGTGTAGAAACCAGTCGCCTCCGCCGGCCTTGTTTTCGTAGATGCCTTTTCGTAAGCTCCAATTCTTCTGGACTCATATCGATACAGAGGGCTCGAAACAGGACCAGTAATGTCGTCCGGAAGGCGCGTTTCAAGATCAGCTCCTTTTGCAGACAGTAAGAATTTCCCGCAGGTCCATCATATCTATCCATTTTTGTTGGTCAATGATCAGCGGCGGACTAATGACGGTTGCGAGCATGAACGAACCCTTTTCCCTGCGAAAGTCGGCAGTATTGAATTCTTTGGAACTGTGAACGACAGTTGTGAAGGGATGTCAGGATCGTAAAGTGACAAGACGTCCAACAGGCGATAACCACTCAAAAAAACATATGGTCCCTGGTCGCCTCGACGGTGTCGTTTCCTCCACTGCATGAAACGACGAAAGCGCACGAACACAGACCCAAGGTCGGAAGCTGTCAGCACATGCGTCGTGGTCTTCGGGATTTCCCTCAGCATTTGGTATCGGGATCGTGCAGGAAGGGCATCTGACACTGAGGTTTAGTTTTTGACCATGCAAATAGTCAAGCGATATGGTACCTATGAAGTTTGTCTCGCGTCCATTTGTTTTTCTTACCTTTATTATACGCTACTACTACGATTATACGCTACTATTACAATGAAAGCAAACTAATCGCAACGTTATTATAACGAGCAAACTACACTATGATGGGAGGAAAGACGACCAATGACGCGCACGTGGCAGCGTTTAAAACCCTGGACTTGATTTAGGGCCAGCCTTTTTGCTCACGTGATGACGGGAGCGAGCCTCATCATGATCATGATCCCTGAGCTCCCGTCATCACGTGAGAAAAAAGGCCAGCCCTAATTGATGGCTGAGATTATAAGGCGCGTCGATCAGCACCTATTTGTTTTTCTTTCTCCATCATCGCATGTTGACACGTATATAGTAGGTTAGTTAGTTACAGTAGAAAATCAACTAGGAAGTAGATATCAATTAGGAAGTAGAAAATCAACTAGGAAGTAAAATCGCGAGTGATAAACCGAAACGAAGGCGGTCGTAATGTCCCAGAAAATGCGTGGACGACGAGGCAGATCACCGCGAGAGCGACACAACACATGAAGGTGAGATTTTAATGAAACAGCATATCACGCCGGGTACCTATTTCCAAGTAGTAGACGACGAAGAAATAGAACAAGACGACGAGGAGCCGACAACGAACGAACCTTGGAACAACTCAGCCGTTAGAGGAGGACGGGATCGGAACGACCATGGAGAATTGGATGCAGAGTTGGTACGTTCCTCGAGATTTTATCGCATTCATCATCTAACAGGTAGTTTTCAAAACGCTCAACAGGGCCCGGCGTCTCAGTAACCCTGATTTGCTGGCGGATGGATCGTGGACGTTCAAGACCTTATGCTCACCGTCATCAGGCGTATCGAGGTAATTTTGATTCTTTCCAACATTTACGTCGTTAACTTAAGTTTTCTAGATATCAGAGAAGCGATTGCAACATTCGCCTACACTCGGAACATGTAGTATTGCACTCGATGTCAGGTCGCGAGGAGACGACCCTAGCAAAATTTATCACTGGAAGCGAGTCATCTTTGTTGGCAGAAACCGTACCAATTTCGAAGGATATGCGTGGGCAACTAGTGGAAAAGATTTATCTCGATGGCCTGACTCTGTCGTAAGTGATTTATCAAGAAATGTATGAATAACACTCACTGCCATGAGGTCCAGGGACGATCTCGTTACAGCTCGCAAAATGGAGACGCTTTGGCCCTCGCTTTGGTCAAATAATGACGTCGCTAAATGGACTCTCCATCTTACCCAAGGACACTTCGGTCAAATAGCGACGTCATCTTGGGTTGCAAAATGGAGTCGCTTTGGTCGAATGACCTCCCCAAGGACACATTGGTCAAACAGTATAAGGTCTAGGCACGACTAGTTCCGACTCGTAAAATGGAGATGGTCGAATAATGACGTCGCTAAATGGACTCTCCGTCCTATCCATAGACGCTTCGGTCAAAGAGCGACGTCATAACTTGAAAAATGGAGACACCTGGTCGGGACTCGCAAAATGAAGGCGCTTTGGACAGGTCGCTAACTGGACTTTCTGTCCCTAATCAGAGCCTTCGGTTCGCTCCTCGCAGCACTGACCCAACAATCACTTCATAGTGTCTATTTGATCACTGTTTTCGTATATTATAACATGCACCAGGTAGTGGACCTTCGACCCTAATACTTATTCAGGGTGGAGCATGCATCAGCAGGTCAAATAATGGTGTCGCCAGATCGGAATTCGCAATATGGAGACGCTTTGTGGAGCGGCGAGAATATATGAACGTCCGTTCCCCCTTACATCCAGTTTTCAAACCACATACTCCTGTCGATACATTTTAGCCAAAGTATGAATTCTCGCGTTATATCAATTTTTAGCTGCTAACATTTGGACCTTAGCATTATTATGAGTGATCCCATAGGACCCGATGATGTTGCTCTCAATATCAAAGGTCGTTCTGCTGAACTCCCCACTATTTACAAAGCAAAAATACATCCTCAGAGGAGTGGGGGGAACGTGTTTTACTTCATCCAGGACGTTTCGCCTGCGGGAATGCAACGGGCTTACGAGATCGAGGAGAGGATGAAAATCCCACATGGGCCGCCACAACTTGCCCGCATGTCTGGCGAGTATTTATTTGATGCTAAACCATTATGAAACTAAATCGACCGCAGGTTTCTTCGAGATAAAGAATGATGAAATCATTTTCGTCCGCGCCTCAATTGCACCCTCGAGTGGTGAGAAAGATGTTGCAGTGCTTTGGAAGACCGGCAGGTGTGGTCAATCCTCGATAGTCTTGCACCAAACATTCATTTCTGAACCACGCAGCGATCTATGCACGGCCGATATGAAACAGGCCATCACCGAGTGTAGGGACCGATGCATCGGGCCGCCTGATGAGGTCAGTCGCAGCATGCCGCAGAATTCAAGAGCCGGCTACACTGGCGGCATCGCGTTTGAAAGAAACAACCTTGCGAAGCCGGTGAAAAAGGGCACGCGCTGCTACACAATTGGAAATTCTGCGGAGGGACCTACACTTCTCATGGCACCCAACAAAGGTGCCAAAGTTATGGCAAGCGAGGATGATGAATCCCTGGAAATGAGGAGGAGCCTTGAATTGGTATGTCTATTTCGACTATTAGAGCAAGTAAACAGCTGACGACGCTACACAGACGACTACTGCGCTGGCCGCGAAGGCCATGGAATGTGGTCCGCCCGTGGCGCTGCGGAATATCAGAGAGAATGCCTCTCTAATCAACGCGCCTACTCTAGGGGTCTCGGAGAACTATGCACAGACCGCCACCCAGGTCAACTTCGCCCCTGCTCAGCGAGCTGGATCAGGTATGTATTTGTTTTATTTTTATTTTTTGGCGCTGACGACTTGTAACAGGGGGTACGCTGGGGGATGCTATGGGAGAATTCGGAGGAGAGCATCGTGATCAAGGCGACAGCGCAGGGCACTACACGACCATGATATCACTGTCAAGACTCCCCGATGACTACGACCCCGGTCGATTTTTTATCCTCTACCCGGGTATTTACGTTACGCTCGACAATTTCGCCACAGTCAGTTTCTGTGGTTTACGACTTCACGGTGGCACTGCACCTTACGCGCCTGAAGGAGCCGATGAAGCTGAATTTGAATCGGCCGTCAGGTTCGCGAAAATCAGTTACCCTCCAAGGTGGGAAACGAATGAAAACTAATGCGTAGTTGGCTGCCAGGTTCGCCGTCATCAACTATCCTCCTAGACGGCAGACGAATGGGAACCAACGCTACGTATTGGGGTCCATGCCCCTGAAAGAGATGTTCACGATTCCACCTGAAATGACTTTCTCCTCGTAAGTATCACAATCAACCAGCAGATACACGTTCAACATGTAAATACGCCATATAAAGCAGTTGTTGACTCCGTTTGTTATAGTCCCTTGACGCAAGATCCAGATAGATGTAACCATGCCGTTTACACTCATGACGGTGGTTCCATATCCGACCAACGAGGGCACGTCAATTTCGTCGTGCGCGCATTGTACTGCATGGTCCTGTTTTTTATAGCGCAGCTGCCATTGTCGTACGCCGTACGCGTCGACCTCGACCGCTTCTTTTCGGCCTTCTCCATGGTTGTCGGCCAAAATCGAGTCCAGGTGGAGCCATGGATATATGGACCCGGTCATCGAAGGAAAGACGCAAAGCATTCCAATTCTGATCGAGAGGTTATCGACAACCCCCAATACGTCGACCAAGAAGGGATCAGAAAAGCCATCAACAAACGCTGGGTCGCATATGAATCGTACACTGCGGGCCACATACCTTGGGCGGTATGCACAGACAAATATCCTGCATTGACTGGAGTATCTGAGGGGGAAGGAAACGTTACCATAGGTACGGTTATCGGTTTTCTTCAGCATAGTTGCGAAAGATGTAATGGTCTCTACAGCAAACAGATCTATAAGAGATGTGGCGATGGAGATTACCCCCGTCAACACATGGAACGGTGAGGTGTTCATTCATGGTCTCAGTCGGAACCTCTGCTGAACAAAATTTTATACAGGGGGAAAGAAGAAGAATTCGGCTCCCAAGAAAAAGCCAAAAAACTCCAAGGGCTCACATTCCGATTGCAGTGAAAATAGACCGAATTTGAACCCCAAGAAGCCAAAGAACTCTGAGGAACAACCTGCTGGCGATGGAGAAGGACCCCGCAAGAAACGTCGTCGTATCGAAAATACAGGTATTGACGTTCATCTTACCGGTATATAAATTATGTTTATTCTTACATACACGTCGTTGATGACAAAACATGATCAAGGAGGTCTTCAAATACAGGACGCCGAATGTGCCGCAATGATTTCGAGAGATCATGCACTATTCAAGGACAAGTTTTCTGCCGAAGAAGATCCCACATCCGGTGAAGAGGAGATCGAGGAGGGGGAAAAACAAGATCATAATCAGGGTGAGACGCTGGCCTGGCCTGAGCGGCGGACGACTAACACGTAATTGTAGGGTCTATATTCCCAAAGGCTGTAACCCTCAGGACCATAACGAAGGAACTTCACGAAGTCGAGGATGCGATCATTCATCTCCTGTCCAGTGAAGACGATCTCGAATCAAGAGAAGCGAGCAGCATCGTCAACGAGATGGCACTGCAGGCCCTGGATGATCCCCGATCAGCTACTGTCCTTCCCCTGATCGCGCGAGGATGGCAGGGTATGCGCTCGATGACATCCGCCATACTCACAAGGACTTTGACGTCTCGAGCTCAAAGAGCAAGCATCATGTATATGGATTACACCGCATGGCGATGGCTGGAAGTGTATATCGCGAGGGCCTGCACGGACATACTCGCTGCAGACCCCCTGATCGGGCACGATTGGCTTACCACGCTTGTCCTGGACGTTAAATCCTATCTCTATTTTCGGTCAAAGGATCCTCGAGTATTCAAGTCGACTACATACTCCCCAGAACTGACGACCGCTACATATACGCTTGCTCCTAGGGCCAGGCTCCCTGTCGAAAGCAAAAAACACGATGACGTTATAATCGCCTCCGTGACATTGATTCTTCAACATTGGCTTCAGTATCCTACAGATCCCGTCGCCAAGCAGCGGGCCTGCTTCATCCACGCTGTAGCGACAGAGTATGGCTTAAACGCTTTATACCTCGATGGTGTGTGGGAAGCATACAGAGCCCTGAACGGTCGCGCAAAGTACGTAGGACCGTGGAGAGTTTCAACATCCTTCAAGAGCCTGCGTCGGGACGAACAATACACTGAGGTGCATCCGCTTTCGGACCCAAATTCACTCGAGCGCACAACATTGCAAGATCTCGCAGATCTCTTAATCGGACTAGGAAACAGATCACACTCGATAGACCACGCGACCGATACCTCAAATGGCGACCAATCCGTTCTGTTCATTGAACGTCTCTCGCCGCAATTGAATAGACTAGCTTGCAAGGAGATGCAGACCTTCCTTTCCTTCGTAAACGATGTTATCGACCATCAGCTTGGACGCAACGTCCAACCAGCAAATCCTTCACTGATCCAGATCATACGGGATAACCCAGATAAATACAATCCATTTCGCGAACTGGCGCCGTCAAGGTCGCGCCTGAAGAGCCCCGGTGGTCCGTATTCCGAAGAGCACGTGAGGACGACGACGGGCATATTCAGCACGATCGTATGGCGAGCGATTACATTTGGGACGCAGTTCGCGATGGAAGGACCCACGGTGTTTACCTCATACAAAGATTTTGATCAGAAACGGAAGGCAATGGGCGAGAAGGGCAAAACGTATTTCTGTGATATGTCCGCGTACGGCTCATGCAACCCCAAGAGATGCGTAGAAAATGCGAAGACATACTGGAAGTCTCTTCGAGACGGAAAATGGGAAGCTTTTGTCGGAACGAGCAAAATCGGCTTCATGGACTGCTACAATTTCTTCTTGTGCCCCAAAGGCCCCAATTTATTCCCGCAGTTAGGACCTCTTTCGGCATACCTTCTGACGGCCGACCTTTCATATTCTGGTGTTGCGGAACCTCCCACCTTGGAAGAAATTTGCGACACGATCCGCGACCTGAACAAGGGCGCAGCCAGCGCGTTACGCAAGATGCGGTTAATACCGCCGACCGACGGCAACAGTCCAGCGACTAGCAAAGCTTATCGACAGGCATTTAAGCGCGTCCATGCGATGGTGCTCAGCCTCATCCCCAAGGAAGAGCATGCTACACTATTCGTCGACTACATTCTGATCGAGCATATGTTGTGTAAGTTCAGTCGGTCCTACCGCAGGCTAGAAACCGCCAAGTGAAAGAGGGATCAAGTACAGGTGATAAGCGGTTCGCATACCTCCTTAATACAGTTACCCTAAAAAGGCAGTTTGGATAATAATCTCGGTTTTAGGTACATAGATGGTTGAATTTCAAATGGATCGGTTCCAATCGCTCTCTCCTCCCGAGGGTTTTCAAAGCATCATGACGACGGGAGCTTTGGCTCAACGTATGTGTTCGAAAATACAAGTTATATTCAAACGCGTAGATCAGTAAATACTTGAGTATTTTATTCAGTATTTTTTTGAGTTTATGCAACTACCTACTTACTCCATTACAGGCAAATTACATAATTGTGGTCGCCTTATCAATCACGTTCGTGCCGCGTCTGCCGTATCAAAATAGCCAGCCCTAATTGATGGCTGAGATTATAACGCGATCACGCAGTGGGGCGTTTTCTCTTTTCCCATCACCATAAGCGTAGGCCCATAGATACAAATCGAATTGAACCAAAGATAGAACGCAAGCGGAACGTATTGCAATTAACAAAAACATAAGAAACCCGTACGAAAACGGACTACAATGTCTCAAAGAATGCACAAACGACGAAAGTACACGCACAATGTCTTCGTAGATGACGAGGCAGGCCACGGTGACAGTGAACCAGAAACCGAGAAAGGTGAGATTTTTTCAACTGGCATTTCATACACTCAAGGTACCGTTGTAATGGAGAGTAGATTATGAAGAATTAGAACCCGATATTGACGATGATACTACGACACATACTATACATCGTAACAACGCTCAGATGACCGATGAAGACAACGAGGAGCGCTGGTCTTCGTTCTTACGGAGGGCAGAAGAAAGAGGGAGAAATTCAAGTTTCACCTACGACGATGAGCAGTCAACACACTTAGTGGGATGTGAACGGCTATGGGAAATCGGATGCAGGGTATGTACGATCTGCTGTTCGTACCTGCCTCTATTCAGTGATCAACACAGGTCGGACGCGAAGAGGAAGTTGTTTTCAAAGCACTGAACAGGGCTACGCATCCCGATAACCCAGACCGGCTGGCGAAGTCTGTCATTGGCCGATGTAGCATTCCTGGTAGGGTGTTTGTGGAGGTCAATAGTGAATCGGATGCGCGAACCTTTGCGTTGTCCATCGTTGAGCTCAATCCAAACGCAATCAGACTTGTACCAGCAGAGGAACTGCTGTCAGTATTGTACATCAAGAATCCCTTCTCTTTCGACGGCAGGAATTGGGCTAAACTCACTGGAAGAGGAACCGGATGGAGCGTATACAGAGGCGATATAGGGATGGTCGTTACGCAAAATGGTGTAAAAACCGTGGTCGTTATCCCTCGAATCAAAACCTCAGAATCGATCGACATGCCCAGGCCCCAACCGTCCCTATTTCCAGCGCAGGTTCTCATAAACCTTTTTGGCGATGGCTGCATCAGCTCTAGTTCATCCGATGGATCATTTACTTTTAAAGGAAAACGATTCACCAAGGAAGGTTTCTTACGACATAAACTATCTGAAGTCGACGTGTATAGGCCAGCGGACGATCTTCCAACAGAATTCGAGCTGGAAATATTCAAGGAATGCTCAATGATGGACGACAAAGTATTGAACGACACAGTATCTCGCCTGGCAAGAATAAAAATCGTGTTGCACGATCGCGTCGTCGTTGTAGAGGGAGATTTCAAAGGGCTTGTTGGAACAGTTGTAGAAAGGGGAGATAACGAGGTCGCAGTGGATGTAGAAACCCAGGATCAAATAGAACGGGTGAATTTATCAGCCGTCAGAGTGGCCTTTAGGTTGGGAGATCAAGTTCAGATCAAACAAGGTCCACACAGCGGTAGAATCGGATGGATCGTAGATGTCCAGGACCTAACGGTGACCGTTATCAATGTAGAACTAAGTCTCGAGGTAATCATGAATTCCTGCAACGTTCATTTTGTTGATAAAGATTTTACAGGCATCCATCAAGAAGAGCGACATTGGATTTTATAACAGTCCATTCTTAACCACTCTCCGAAAGCGTACCGTTTCACGCGACGACAAGTTACACGATGACCCCAACAAGATCTATCACGGGAAGCGAGTCATCGTTGTCGGCGGACACCGATATAAGACATACAAAGGGTACATCAAAAACACCAATATCGAAGGATACGCATGGGTTGAATTAGATGCTCTATTTCAAAATCAACTGGAAAAAATCTCCCTTGATAGTCTCGCCTTTTTGTGGGTATTAAATCAAGTGTGTGAATTGCACTAACCACTGCTTCAGGTCCAAAGACGAGATCAGTATGATTCCTATCAGGAAACCTGACAACGGCATATACAACACAATACCTTTGGCATCAGGGTTATCGATTGTTCAAAGCACAACCCCAATTCGAAGCACCACCCCAATTCCTAACGCTGTTGACTCAAGCAACTGTGACGACGCCTGGAATCCGAATTCCGCAACGCCGAGAGTTCAACGGCCGGTACATTGGCTGGATCAGGACAAAATTCAAAGCACCAGATTGAAGCTATACGTTTCACAAAAACCGAACGACGTTCTAGAATTCAAGGGTGTATTTGGAGATAACGCACAAGTCAGAGACAGACGCGAAACAAAAATGGTACCCTTAGATGATCTATATCCTGTCCGTCCCACGGCCAATGGTGACCTCGTTACGACCATCGCAGGACCAATGGCTGGCGTGGCTCTAAAAGTTAGGGAGTATCGACCAGAAGGATGTGTGGTGCGACAACCTGGCAAGGTTCTCAAGAAACACGAGACAGATCCTATAATACCAACAGCGGAACTCGTACAGATATTTCCATACATCAGGTAGTACCACCGCATTTATCTTTTAATCTTATTGCTAGCACATTGGACGATTTGGGCTAATGGCCACGCTGTTCTGAGACCAAATGATGTCTCTAAAGTCGTCTGGCCTCTTCATCGCTTTGCTCAAATTGCGACCTAGTTGTCGCGCATTCTCAGACATTCGAACAGGTATATAACGCCGATGAATTTCGCACTTTCGAAACACCCACATCAAGTGACATTCATTTCATATATGTACGGAATATTGTTTATTTCATAACGTTTTTTAAGCTCACTTTCGTCTTCAAAGAACTATCATGACTGAACCGATAGGCCGCAATGACGTTCCACTCCGTATCAAAGGACGTCCTTTTAAACTCCCGAGGATCTACAAGAGCGCGAACCATCCTCAAAGGAAAGAAGGTAATGTATATTACTATATACAAGACGTATCGCCAGCGGTTATGCAAAGGGCTTTCGACATTGAAAACGAAATGGTGATTCCTCATGGTCCAGCCGAATTTGCTCGTGCACTCGGTGAGTATTTTACCAATGATCTCACTGTATTAATATTCATCTATATTGATCACAGGCTTTTTCGAGCTCAAGGACGGCGAAATAATGTTTGTTCGTGCTTCGATCGCGCCTTCCAACGGTGAAAAAGACGTCGCATCAGCATGGAAGACGGGAGGGTATGTTCGACGTTCGATTGTCGCACACAATATATTCAAATTCTAACGGTATAGAACCTTATGCTCCGCGGAATTGAAAGAGGTCATCACCAAAGCTCGCGACCTCTGTATCGGACCATCCGAGGACGTTACTCGCGGCAACCCTGTGAAGGACGGAGACGGCTACACAGGTGGTACTGCATTCGAGAGGAACGTTCGAGCTGATCCAGTCAAGAAAGGCACCCGATGCTATACTATCGGTAATTCTGCTGAGGTCCTACCCAAATCATGGCGCCAAAATTGTGCTCTGAAGCACAGGTCGGAAAGTGACGAGCTCGAGCTTAATTGCCCGTATCGGTTCGCCTCTCCCTGGTTTTGTGAGCGGCTCTTATTTTCCACTTTTATGTTCTTGTTTTTCGCCAACCGTCACCAGCATTCCAGATATGTCAATAATTCCATTACACAGTCGGTAAGCACTCATTTACTTTCGTCTCCGCAGGGGTGAACTTTCTGCATTTAGAGCCTTTCTCACTCTCTGCGACTCCTCGGCAGAAAGCTCAGATGCCCGCCGCTTGCGTCCACGTGTATTGTATGGAGAGACGTGCTTGACATCCACCCGTGGATGGATAGAGGTCGTCATACCAGATGCAGGAACCTTTGAGTGGGTAGGTAAGTAATCACGCTGTCTAGTACGTATAGGTTACTCACCGAGATAGCCTTGCACCAGGCTTCGACTTTCGAAGATAATCGGGCATTCTCAGGTAGGTCAGCCACGAAATAAAGCATCAAATCCAGCATCAGACTGCGCTGCTGCCAGAACTTGCGCTCAAGTCGACTCGGATGGGCTCGAAGCCATTCTGGTGCATCAGCATCGTCTTCTTCTCCGGTATATTCATCGATGACCATAATAGGGCTGTGCCTGTAGTACACCAAGAATCCTGAGCTTGGAGGGACACAAAGGCGGAGAGTAAGTTTGAATTCCTTGGGGTCGAACAGCCCTTGGATGGGCATCTGATGAAACTAGTTAATCAGAAAATCCCAAGCCTGAACTCTTGCTTACCTGCTTTTGTCTGACATTCAGGATACATTCTACGTTGTCTTGCCAAAGTAGATAATCCAGTGACCGATGGGGCACATGTGCATCACCCACAGGTGGGCAGACATAGTGCTTTGCCTCGTCAATCCACTTGTCGATGGTGATAGAGCGCGACGATTGAGACATCCTTGAAGGCTTTTGGGGTGAAAGTACGTGCTTTGGCCACTTCGAAATGGGTGTGACCCATCCAACACCCAGGGCCTTATAAATGCTGGAAATGTTGGTAGGGAGTCATACGAGTCATATCTTCCGCTGCCCTGATTGAGCTGACACCGGCGTCTTATATAATATTTTAGTTGTTGTCCTGCGAACCGAGAAAAGGATGAGAAAGTTGCAAAACCAGAATGGCCTCGTGATTCAAAACACGTGATTTATTTCCGTTTTTGGAAGCCTAGGGGAGGGGGAAGAAGAGCGTTGTTCCGCCGCTACCCTCAGAACCATAGCCACGGCCTCAAGATGGAGCCTCAGGCTGAGAGCTCGCAGCTTGGGCGTTGGTCGCCAGAAATTTTATAGACAATTGAACAAAAACAAAGTGGATATTATAGCGGGGGAGTCTGAGTCATCATCCGTCATTGCAGAGCAAATATATAAGTCGGGCAAACATACCTTGTGGTTTGTATCCCCCACTTTGGCGTCTATGCCCCCGAACTCCTCACGTCCTTGTGCTTCGTCCCCGCTCCCTCCATCTGCGTCCTCTCACGTTGAGGGCGATGAACCCAATGACACACCGGGGCCTATGGATGCTGCATACTGGAAGCGAATGTACCAAGCACTCCACCAGGAAACCAACACGTTGAAGGCATCTAAACGGAAAAGAGAGTGAGTACAGTTGAGGATTTTTTCTCGTGTTTCTTACAGACTCGAGTTTGCAGAGGGACTCCTTCCATAAGCCAACTTGGTCGAGGTATACGGAAGGTTGTCTTCATTTGCGGGGATATCAGGGACTTGGTGCTTGAAGCTGACAAGTACATCGAGTTCCTCGATGATCCAGATGCATTGACTGATGACTTTGACGGCCTCGATGAAGAACAGGTTGAAGAGTTGAAGCGCAAGTGTGTGATTATCTCTTGTTCAACGATTTCATTCGCTGACCCATGCATAACCGCGTGACCTTAAAACAGTTGGGAGCGCAGCCACAAGGCATTACAAGAACTCTGCCGTCTGATTCCCAACTTTCGGAAAAAAATTGATGAAGCTGAACCAGAAGAGCTCTCCGAGTACTATGCACGGGTGCGTTTTACTATGTCGACAGCCTTTTTATCTAAACAGAAGTCCCCAGCTCCAGACTGGTGCCAACAATGCGCGTAGCGATGACCTGAATCGCATCCGAGACTACTTGGCCAATTGGTTGAATCAATCTCAACTGCGGCCTTCTCCTCCCCTCGCCAAAGACAACCGCGATAATCGTGGCATTTGTCATGATGTTACTGGCCGTCTTCTCTGTCCAGCCGAGTTTGATTGGGATGATCCAGAGTATGTTTCTATTTCTCATTCCTTCAGCACTGCCGGTCTAATGGTCGATTGAAGAGTGCAGGCCAAGCTGAGGGCTGGAGATGAACAATACGATTGGCTAAGCAGTAATCATGCAAGGGCCTTCTACGCTAGCTACAAAGCTGACCCTGAGCATCTTGAACATGGGTTTTTGAAGAGCTCTCTTCTGGTTAAAGTACGTGATCTGAATTATTTGTTGTGCTTTCCTTTTCATTTTTTTAGGTATACAAGAGTATCTTCACATCGCCATCCTCAGCGGCAGATGGCTGCGAATCGGAGCACGAAAACGAAGCTCCTTTGAAGGCTGCCAAGCTCTCCCAATCCCGAAAAAAGGTAACGCAACGCAACGTTGCATCAAAGCTTCAAATGAACGATAAAGTCACCCCGCGGTCAATTGCCTATGCTGCAGTCCAGGTATTTGACTTGATGCATTTTGTTGGGTGCCTACTGATGTTTATCTCTACTCCAGCTTCACTTCAATTTACAGACCGCTGAGCGATGGAACGAGATATACGGAGGATTCGATTACCGCGGCCTTTACAACTACATTGTTGACTTTTTTGAGGACGTGCAAGACGGCCCTGCGAAGACACGTGCACAGGAATTACTCAAGTGGTGGTCCCTGTAAGTCTGCTTTCCATGGTCTTGAACAGTCGTTCACCTATGTTTGCCTTGTAGAAAAGTCTTCCCAGCTGCTGCCACTCGCCAGCAGTCCAGCACTGCTGCTTCTCGCAAGGCTATGAAGGAACAGCGCGCCGCTCGCAGCTGACGCAATCTTACACGTCTTTTCAGGGAGTGGGGGCAGGTTGCTTTCCATAACTCGGGTTCAAGCTTGGTCACTGGCGTTGGGCAGGATCAAAAGATGTACAGTGTAAGAAAACAGATTGATTATGATGAGCGCCCAAGATTTTATTACAAAAGAAAAGAAATTTTTTTCGCTGACTACGTTATATAAGCAACTCATGTATTTCTACTCGTCAGCGTCAGCTAACGTCATGATAATTATGGGGCCAAGGGAATCAACTTGGGGCGGAGAGTTTGGGAGATGGTCCCGAGTTGCATCATGATCGTCGTCCTCACTGTCGTCCGCAGAATTGGGTGGAAGGCGCCTTTTCTTATCCGAGCCGTCCCCTTCCCTGCCAGCTTCTTCTCCAACGCGGGTCAGTGGCTTATCCTTGGTCCAGGCCTTGCTGCATGATGGACAAGCGGTGCCAGTGTTCGACCGACCGCGATCTCTAAGGGCATATAATCTGTTGCAACTCTGCGCAATTTCGTCCCCTTTCAAGTTCACCTGTCAGTTGTTGAGTATTCGGTTGGAATTTCTTTGGGTTAAGGTGGAGCACCTCCTGGTTCTTTCTCGCCATCTGCGCCTTGAGGGCATTTGGATTTTGCATAGTTTACCAGCTGTGTTATAACTAAGTATACTGGTGACAAAGAGAAAAGGAAATCAACGTGGCGCAGGTTTTAAGCTGTGCCATCACTTAGGGCAGGTGCGTCATCACAGGGAGTTGATGACTAAGGCTCGGAAACCCGCTTATGACTAAGCAGAA
>Ga0307517_10003430_pt1 | contig 24641 bp, 31 predicted proteins | sample 23_EM_MG_FD_194515 | JGI IMG/M metagenome (GOLD analysis project Ga0307517, IMG submission 194515) | Populus trichocarpa ectomycorrhiza microbial communities from riparian zone in the Pacific Northwest, United States - 23_EM | ecosystem: Host-associated > Plants > Roots > Unclassified | place... | reverse complement strand
TATTAAGGATTCAGCAATGATCAGTCTGCGATCTGAGGGGACGCACAGTCTTTTTTGAATTGTTCATGAAAGTAACTCATTTGATCGCCAAGCAAGTTCCATTTGCGTTCTTCCTGTGCAGAGGAGGTACTCTCTGACACGGTGGGCTGAGAAGACATGGCTGGGTGTAGCGAATCCCTGTTCACGGATTTGACAGCATTATTTATCATTAGATAGCAGATTATCAGCATCAGTCATGTGGAACCACTAGCCTTTATGGGCGTTGTCGTCCTAGTTCTCATCTCAGGGCCACAGAGGTCCTTTCCGACCCAAGTGCATGCTAACGTTTTATTTCGAACGTTGATAATGACATCCCTGTGCCACAGAAATGGACTTGCCTTTGAGTTTAATAGGAGAATCCGCCGCATCTGATTGCACACTCCATATAAGGTGCGCTGCCAATAGTCTGCCTCGTGCTTCCGCTCGTCCTCACGACATGGGGTTTTGTCCATCCGACAATACAGAAGGTATTGACCAATCAACCTTTTTGGATGGACATACTCTCCACTGGGATGCACATCGCATTGGATGGACTATTGCAGGGAGTTGCACCGTTGTGGTAATCCCATATGTTCTCCCTCCAGCCGCCCTAGTTTGATGCAGATGAACTCACAGACAATATTATTATCCATCATAAACGTCTTATTGCACTGCCGGTGGGTTTCTGTACTGTGTTTACATAGGCTGCTCATAAATCTATTACCCATAGCAATTATACAAACCCTCGGCATCAGCGCCAGATGTAAGATACCAAGCCATTTGACGACAAGTTGACCTATCCCATTGAAGAATCCGAATCTTGTATATGCCTCCAGTGTATGGCATCATATCATTTCTTTCCTATCGTTTCTTCCGTGATTACACATACTATTCCTTGGTTCAAGTTGGTACGTGTTAACCAATGCGATTCAAGGTCTTACACGTTTGACCAATTGGCACTGTCTGATCCATCCACAGTATACGAGGCGAGCTGGTCGCATCCCTTTTTTGTGCTGCATTCGATATACCTTTCTTAGGCGATCACTTTAAGTGCTTTCTTGTAAATGAGTCCCCACCTCAATGACTAGTCTGATGACATTTTAGGCTCTTGTTGATCGAATATGTAGCGGACGAGCAGAAGATTTCGCAGGATCGCCTTCTGGAAAAAAAAAAGCGCAGACTTATATTCCCAGTTTGTAGCATTTGTCTTGATTGCTTCCATACTGACTGGACCGCTAGCTTTGCTGTTTTCGCTATAGGCCAACCAAGGTTTTCCAAGTTTGGGACCACGAATCTTGCAAGAAAGCTGACGATATTTTACAAGCCCTATTTCTTGTTCACGATCAAGGTCAGACTTACAGACTGATGTGTTGTCATACTCACAAGTGTTTCAGTGGTCTGTTCTACAATATGTCATTGTCCGGCCGCGCAAGTATTCCATGCCTTGTTTTATGATTCCTTCATTTACTGGATACCTATAGTCGTCACAATTGTTGGAATTATATGCCAATCGAAGAAGGTGTTATGCGATTCACAGGGATTCAATTCACACTATGCGAGTGTGTATCTTTTGTCGATTGACTTTGGAAGCATCAGGTATATATCGCTTCCCTCTCAACTCCTTTAATACATATCGTGATGACATGTATCGGTCAGTGTGGCACTCTATGGCCTCTTCCTTTTCTATGGATTAACCAGAAGCGAACTGGAAGGAAAACGGCCTGTGGTAAAGTTTCTCTCCATCAAACTGATTATAATGTTCTCTTTTTATCAATCCTTCGTGGTACGTTGTAGCATCACATTCGTCTTCTCTGACATTATTGGACTTGATTCCAGTTCAGGGCATTGGAAGGCAGAGTCATACATGGTAATTCTTCTCTCTCGAAATAACACCACATCGCTGAGTCTTCTAGCAACACAATTTTGGACTGCGACCAACATCTCCAATGGGTTAAATGCACTGACCATCTGCATTGAGGTACACTTTCTATTTCACAAATGTTGTCACCCACTTTTATTAAAGATAGATGATTTTCTTTGCGGCTTTGATGATGTGGGCCTTCCCTTACACGGAATACCGGCGCACTGCAGGTGAACCAGCTACAAAACCATGGTATCCACTATTGGATAGGTGTGTAACTCCTCTTGACTGGGATTCCTCTCTGACAAGAATGCATTAGTATCAATTACTGTACCCATCCCATTTATTATGCGGGGTTTCATCTGATATAATTTTGGCTACAGACGACCTTGCAAAAGAAATATATTGGTCCGGATTATACTTTTTGCACCAAGATCAGGTTAATGTCGAGCCGGAAATACGAAAAGAGGGTTCCCATGATCCAGATTTGAGGTAGGTCTCCTCAGTTCCTTTCGATGCCCTTGGTTCAATGACACTTTCCGTGCTTGCAGCGTCCATTCTACGGGTGGACCCTCGGGTGTTGTTCCCAAAGATGAACCATTCGAGACTTGGAGTAGCTGGCAAGCGAAAGAAATGGCTAGTGTGCGACAGGAAGAACCCGAGTCCAGTACTCAAGGACGCATTGTTTGAACTTTCCAGCGTAGACATTATTGTATTTGTGTTCTATTCCTCCACTATGTACACGCGGAGTTGCAAGTTCAGCTGCCAAAAATAGATCGAGGTCCTCAGAATTTGCCATGGCCTTTTCACCACACGGTGCCGGTGATTCGTCCTTTCGGGATCCATACCAACTTGACCGCCTAGCAGACGAACTAGTAAGCAGAGAATCCTCTGCTGCTTACAATACCAACAATCGACTCTACACACACAACCAACCTGTTCCCGAATTCCAAGAACCAGCGCCTCTGTCCCATAACGACCCACATTTGAGCGCGGAATCATTTGATACCGAAGAGTTTCTTCTGGCACGGAGAAAGATTGCTCTTCCAGATCTTCGTGCTGAATTGAGGGAATACTTGGCGGAATTGAAGGAGGAGCTGGTCAAGCTCATCAACGATGACTATGAGGCGTTTATCAGCCTGAGTACAGATTTACGTGACGAAGGCGCCAGGTTAGAAAGACTAAGGCGCCCTTTGGCAAATTTGAAGGCGAATGCCCTCGTATGACCCCTCTTTTTGGATTTGCACCTTAGCATGCTCATTTCCATATTTTGTTTGCAGGAATCTAAGAAAGATCTGGAAACAATACAAGGGGCAATACACGAAAAATTAAGCAGTCGTTCAAAGTTACGCGAAGAACAGGTTAGTGAGAAACAGCTGCGATCCCTGAGCGCTTGTAACTTTTCGTAGGCACTACTTCATCTTCTTTTGAGGATATCGGATTCTGTCATACGTTTAGAAAAGTTGCTTGTAATAGCATCACCAGACCAAGACCTCCAAGGCGCGAGGGACATTGGGACTGGTTTAATGCACAATACCCAGATGGAGGAGAATGTCGACGAAAAGTGAGTCAGCTTTATAAGTGAAGTAGCAGGTTATGAATTTGGTAGACTTAGAGGAAACCGCGCAAAACATCTTGCCCGTGTAGCGACCGAATATACGCAACTGCTTTATCACGTCCGCAAAGCACGGGAAGAGAAATGCGTGTTTGTCAATGAACTCCAATGGGTCCGTGAGCCTTTCGATCTTCTGCAATGATTTATTCATGCCTATTAGCGCATTGATAGGATACAATCAACGTTATCGTCAGACCTTGATCAGTTATTCGCACAAACGTTGGACTCCCTGAAAGGAGCGAACAAAGGAACGGAGTTGGAGAAAAATAAATGGATTTCAGACATCACGGAGTGTCTCCGCATTTATGACATTCTTGGACTGTGGAGGGACGCCGAAGACGTTATTCGACAAGAGGTTATGCGGCCTTTTATCAAGAAGGTAGATCCAGCTTGTTGGTTGATTCACCACTAATCAGACCTGATAGACAATTCACCCCGGAGCACTGGCAGCACCGCCGTCCCCGATCGTTCCCAATACTCCTTTCCGAATTGGTTACGAGTCAACAACTTCCGTTGGCAGCACCCATCAAATTCCTTATACACCTTTCACTGCATTCATCCCGCGTCAAAGCACTTACAATACTGACTCACCGTCAGATGCACCGAGGGCTCATCTACTGGACGAAACGGATGATAGTCTCGCGAGGTTGTACAACCAGTTACTTCGTTTTATTGAGCGACATTTATGTCGAATCATGAGTCTTGCTGACAAGATTGCTTTGGCGACTCACAGTGAATCTCGGACGACAAAGCGAGATGAAATACATATGGAAGTCAGCAGATGTGTCGAGGAGAGTCGTGGATTTCAGATCATGTCGAATGTGGTTTGGGACGAACTTGGCAAATCATTGATGGATGAAATTGGGGCCGTCGTGTTTGCTGCAGGGAACCCGAAAGAATTTCGACAGGCGAGTTTGCGTCATTTCCTGGTACCGGCAAGTCTTAAATCTTTCACAGCATTACGAAACGACCCAAGCTTTTATTCGTTCTCTGGAGCTTCTTGCACCTTCGCGTCATGCAGTCGAACAAATGCGTCAACATGTGGTATATACTTCTTTTGACCGTCGATGGCAATTACCCGTATACTTTCAATTGCGATGGAAGGAAATAATTGGCACATTGGAGGATACTTTGACAATGACCCGTCTCGAATCAAGCAATCCTAAAGGAGGTGAGTTATCCAACCTTGAATCGACCTGCATAAAAATTTCAACATTTATTTTTCCCAGATGGCTCTTTTGCGACCCCTCAAGCGGCTGCAGTATGGATCGCACTGTCTAGATGCTGGAGTTCAGAAATTTATCTTCCAGAGTTGGGACATAGATTCTGGAGGCTGACGTTACAGGTTCGTTAAACATGTACAGCATAGCATCAGCAACCTTTACCTTTCAGACTAGATCCTCAGTCGCTATACGACATGGTTGGAAGAAAGTCTGCTGGCAGTGGAATCAAGTTTGAAGGGAAGTTCCACCGATAAAGTGAGAAAAATAATACAGACTCAGTGGTCAGCTTGTAACTTTTGAAGCCAGCCTGCAAGCTCTCCCAATGCCACGCGCGCTGGCACACCAGTGTCATCTGAAACTCCTTTGGCAGAAAGCATTGCTGCCGATGACTTGTTGTTACGACAATATGCAGCGGCTTTCGTTGATATCAAATTAATGGAGACCAATACATGGAGGCTTTGGGATCAGGTAATCAGCTTGATGCTGCCTGGTACTCCAGAAGACAGTTCTCAAGCTGAAGGTGTGTACTAGAAATTCCTTAACTGGATCGTCATCACTTACCGAAGTCAGGTGCTCTTCGAGAAAGCCTCTCTAGTCTGAATGCTTACTTTGAAAACCTTTCGGTCAAGATCGTCGTTATTTTGACCAAACGTTGCTACGATAATTTACTTCCCGTACGAAGCATTCCAACTCAACTAAGGATGGCAAACAAACGGACACCCACTGAACCAAGCTCCTTTGTACCCGCTATTTTACGCCCACTGAAACTGTTTTTCGATGGCCCAGGAAATTCCCTCAAGGACGGCTATTTCCAACGTTATTCTACCGACATTTTTAATCATGTCACACAGCGGTAAGGAATCCGTGAAGCTGTTGCTTACACCACTCATTGCATCCAGGTACATAAGTTACCTGACCGCAATCAAGAAGGCTGAAGAACCCTTGAAGAGGTTGAAGAAGAAAACCAGGCCAACATTTTCCCTGTTCGGGACATCTCCAAATGTGAACGACGATGCGAAGGACGAAGAGCGTATTCGGGGCCAAATGATTTTGGATGTAGAATCCTTTGGCAAGGATGCCCAGTCAATGGGGGTTGATGTCAATTCTAACCCTCATTTCACATCGCTAAAAGAGATTGTGTACGCAACAGATCCAGAGTAAAATTGCTGATTGGACTTGAAATCTTTAATCATTACAGTGCAAAGCATGAAGGACATAAGTTAAGACGAAGATCGTGGCTGACAGCGTGAATGGGAAGCGAAACCAGCCCTAGAAACGATGATTTCGTCGGCTGATTGACGAGTCGGTAGCAAAGGTTTGCGGCAGTGCTCACACATTCCACGGGGGATTGTCCACCCGAAAGCACGCTCTTTAGTCACCTGAGCAACTGTTTCAAAGACATCTCTTTCCAGAAGGTGCTTTAAAATAACTAGAATATCTTCATCCGAGCGATAAGATTCCAGCATCCCAGTCAAAATAATGCGGAATTCTGTATAATGAGAACCGGTCGCCGATGGTGTCGAGTTGACCAACCGCTTGAAAAGACGTGGAAATGATACCGCACTCGCAGATGTGATGGAAACGAGGTTGCTGAAGCTCGTTTGTACGAGGGACCTCAAGGTTGAAAGGACTTCCTGCAGCTCCTCCAGACGTTCAAAGTCCTCATTGGCTACTCCACCGTCATTGGAAGGGAGGCTGGAAGCAATAAGTTGAACATTCTGAATCTGGCTGTTCAACAATTTGAACCACATGTCTTCCGCAGACTCTTCGCTGGTCATTTGTTTTTGGGAGTAATCCAAGCAGATGTCACAACTGACACAAGCTAGAGATTCCAGCGACGACAGTGCATCCGAAACGCTGAGACCTTCTTCAAATGCGGCTACCTTGCGTACTATTTCTCTTTGGAATGTGTCAGCCTTTGACAAAGCGACTCCTGGCCGGCCTTGCCAGTTCGTTATCCATACGGCGGCATCGTATACTCGAAGTGATTCGCATGTTTGCAGGACGTGATCAAGATCAAGCGATTCTTTTGGTAGATGGAGTAGGGTAGATATTACATTTTTGGGATGGAAGCGGCACTGAAGAGTGAAAAATGTTTGTTGCAATTCGGATAAGACTTGGTTTGAAGGGGTGGGGGGCTTTACAAAATCATAATCGTCATCGTTTGCTCCAAGGCCAAGTAAGTTTTGGAGGTACTCATAACGGTCATTATCTGCTTCGGTGCCTTCTTCTCCGAAGGCTTGCAGAGCACTTGCATGTAGGATTGGTAGTCGGCGGTCTAGGAGGAGTGCAGTAGCAGTGCTACTTGCTCGAAGCAGTCGGGGAAGCGATTTCGAAATTACGGAGATTAGGTCATCAGGGATAGCACTTTTTTGGAATTTGATCGAATATGAAATTACTTCCTCCACCTTCTTCAACAACTCTGAGGGATGGATGTCAGGGTCCTCTATGTATGCCAACAGGAGTTTTGCCCAGCGTCTTTCATGATGGTGCCACGTCCTTAAGATCCTGTAGAACCCAGCTTGTTCGAAAAGCGAGAGAAGACTTTCGCTATCGTGAGGGTTGTAGACTGATAGCAGATACTCGGCAGCAAGTTGCCGGTCTTCCCTGGTAGTCGGGTTGGGATCTTCGGCAAGACCGATGAGGATGTTGTGCAGAGTGCTTGGGGGAAGTTGAAGGAATTGGAAAAACTTCGCAACATTACGGGCAATGAAAATATTGACCATGGTGATGTCATCTTGAGGGAGTTTGCTCGACGACACGATTTCCAGAATAATCTTGACAAGTATCAGGCGGTCGTTGGGCCTCGATTCCTCGTTAAAATAACTGTCTTCTAGAGCAATGTCCAATGAGTGGAGAAAGGATTCTGCGTCGAAAACCAGCAATAATCGTGCGTAAGGATAGGTTGGTTCAACGCCACCCTCTTCGTCTGCCGTCAAAATCAATTTTCCTCCGACTCCCGGTGGCCAGACGCTCGACCGTCCAAAGAACAGGAAAAGGTAAATGTCTTTCTTCGCCTGAAAGCCTTCTTCTGCATCGAGTGGTTCCTCACTAGGATATGATAATCCAGACAAAACATTGGCCATGTAAGGAAAGATCTTGTAAGAATTCATGATGGTCGACTCCATTGATGCATCGGCTTCGAGAATAGCACCAGTCTTGCGCAAAAATTCTTCCCTCGATTTGCGAAAGTGTTGAACTTTTCGGATAAGGGCGAGTAGTTCGACGATGGGGGCAACGTAATCGCGCATGGCACGGGTATTGATGTAGATGAGGGCATCAAAAAGGTGGTGACGTTGGCATAGTTGAATTGTTTGATTGAGATCCAAACAAGAGGGGTCGATATGCCATATAATCCGTTCAATAAGGTCTGGTCGGCCATCCTCCTCGTGCAGTGCAATTAGTCGTTGGGTGATACGCGGGGGGACGTAACGGATTTGATTATCCAAGACAAAGGGCTCGAGTTGACGCAAATAAATAGATGAAATTCCAGAATCATCGTAATTCTGGAAGAGGTCCTCAAAGAGATAGTCGTAATCGTCAAGCGCAATGGATGCCTTAGAACAGACCCCCACCATGTCTTCAAATAATGATGTTCTATCCACCCCTCGGCCATCAGGACTGGCATGCGTCTCATCGGTCATCCGTTCTTCTGAAAACGCATATTGCGCAGATGCATCCATCAGCTTTTTTAATTTCTCGCCAATGACTTGTTTGCGTCGCTGTTGATCTTTCGGAAGGTTGTTCCTATTACCGGGAGCCTCATCGGTGTAGTATGATCGGGTGAGTTCGATCGCCTGAAGGAAATCACCATCTTCGACAAGAGAGAGAATGCGGTCTGCCCAGGTTAATAGTGTACCAACGATAAATTTGTCTTGTTTCTTCGAAACGTCAGCGCAATCAAGGAAACAGACAGATATGACTTACCAGTAAGAATACTTTCCCTTTATACACTCGGAAGCTATGGTTAACTTGGTCAAACTCAAGTCGCGAACCTTGTTCATTGAAGGGAACCGCCAATGAAGGGCCATCAAACTCGATTTGTTCTACCAAACGAGATGATGTCAAGTCATAAACCCCAAGTTTACTACGCGAAATAAGTACAATTTGCTAAGCGGAGGTGATAAGTAATGATCTGATTGACTAAGAAATCCACGTACTTGCTGATTCAGCCACTGGAGGGCTAGAATATTGTCCTTAACAGCACACTTGCCAAATTTCTCAAAAGCAACTGTCCCAATCTCGACTTCGCTGGATTTACCCGTCTTGGACTTCACGTTTTGCTTGACACGGGATTCAAAAATCTTGACAATATGTAAAAAGTTTCCCCATGAGAAGGCAAGCATCGGCATAGTAGGTCCGTTGGTGTCATTGTGCGCAATGTCTCCTTCTAAGGGTGAAGCTAACACGCTAGGAAACCAGGCGAGGCAGCCTATCCATTTCGAGCGAGATCTCGATGGACCGCCTTCGTGCGTTTCGCGGGGGATTTTGAACCATGTCCTAGGTGTAGGGCGAAGGCTGACTACCACCAATTTTGTCGGTGTTAATAAAGCTACGATATGATAGGAATCTGTGGGATAAGCTGCTGTTCCCAGGGGGAGGGAGGCCATGCAGAGTATGTTATAACGTGTGTGGGGTTTGTTTATGAGTGGAGCAGAGTGCTCTTTGGGATCAAGTTCATCCGGATACCTTCCCAGAATGCGAAGAATATCAGAGGCATCAACAAACAAAACCCTTCCCAGTGAATGGAAGAAGGCAAGTCCGTGGTCATCTGCGGAGACAAGGGCAGTGTGACGCCCGGCTACGAAGCCAATGTTGACGATCCTTGAGCCTTTCAGATGGCCTTCTTTCTTTCCTGTAGCAACAGCAGCTAACGTAGTAGGCGGCACTGAACGCACAGGACTTTGCGGATGTTTCAGATCATACAATTGGATGTACCCAGTGGCATGCCCAGCTGCAACGAAGGTATGATCATGCGAAAGGGCGAGGGCTGTCACTGCGCCAACAGTGTTTCCTGGACACAAGTCAGAACCCGTATGCCGAACCTACATTGCAAAATGCAAGAACGTGCCTGGCATAGTACTGTCACAGACGCAAACCAAGGTTTGCTTGAAGTCATAGACAGCTATCTTGCCTTCTGTCGTACCAATACATATTAGGCCATTGGCCGCCAAAACTGTTGGTGAACCGAGGAGAGGCGCGCCAAGGAGTGCTGATGCCTTCTGCGACGCCTTGGAATATATGGTTTGTGTGATTCCCTTCAGTTCCGTCCACTTGAATGCCTCTTGTTCGACTGGTTTAGACGGAGAGGTAGTTCCGTTAAGCTTGAAAGGTAGATTTGATATTGAGGATCGTCTGGAAATTGAGAGACTGGACGTTGCAGGGGATGCTCCACCAAAAAGACGCGATTGAGAGGTCAGAGATTCTTCGTTTGAGTCAACCTTTGCGGACTGCGGAGCAAACGACCGTAATCGTGAAACTGTAGGGTGTAGAAAAGGTTTTGAAATTTTTAAAGGGAAGAGTTTTTGATCTGGTGAAGATACCCTCGACGAGAGAGCTGGGGATCCTTGGAGGAATGCCACGTTTGAGGGGTGCTGTTAATGGCAATAAGCAGTGAAGTGGGAATCATGGATAAACGGACACCTACCAAGGGCTTGTCATTCTCATGGGAAGCGACCCCATTCCCATTATTGTGTGACTGGTCGACTTGCTCGTCTTCCCTTTCGTCTGCATCTTCCTGACCAAGAACGTTACGCAGTTGGTCCCTATAGCTAATTGATGCGTCTGCATCGATGCCGTCGTATACGAAATCTTCATCATCATTGTCGGATCGCTGTTCCGTCTCGTAATCCTCTTCACCATTGAACAATTCTTCCAACTGCGTTGAATAGTCACCAGGGTATATGGATTCGGCATCCTCGTCCTCATCTTCAGGGCTCCCTGCGTCGCTCTGATTATCGACTATCCTTGTATGCCCTTCCCATGGATTAGATGAATGCGAAGGAGCCATGGTGCATGGATGTTGAGTGCTGTCCTGGATGGTGGCTGTGCTAGCAATGCTTACATTGCAATCATACATACGCTCACCAACGTACGCGTTAACTATGTCCTACTATATTGCAGTACCCAACCAGAAAAATAATTTAAAAACACTATACTACAGCAGCCAACCGTCGGTCACGTTCCCTGCTCTTCGCTCCAGGCCCAAACTTTTCCTGAAATCTGATCAACTCCTCCATAAGCTCCTCCATCATCTTCATTGTCCGCGCGGATACCTCTAATGCACTTTCCGACACTGCTTGGCTGGCAAACTCAACTGCAGATGCACGGAGTTGTTGCCGCTGCTCAGCTAAGCCATACCCATCAACCATCTGCACTTCCTCTCCGTCCTCCGCCATCTTTTCTGCTTCTGCCTGCTCGCGGAGGGCCTTTTCCAATGCCTCCCTGCGACGTCCACGATCGAGGGCACTTGCTTGCTCTCTTCCGACCCATTCGACAAGAGCCCGTACACGTTTGTTCATATCCGCAACACTCATCCGCTTGGCAGGCCATTTGACTTTGACACCTCTCTCCATCGTCCGTTCTGCACTTTCTCCTCGAGTACTGGTTCCTCCTGTTCGAACCTCCAATGGCTGGGGTGTACCACTAGGAAGCATTTGTTCAAGATGCGAAAGGTAATCGGGCAAGTTCCAGGAGGAGTACAGCGTCTGCTGTGACACAGCATATGCATGCGTTTGGCGATATGCGCGGGCTTCAGCAGCACTGTTTGCCCCACTGCCTCCTGTCTGATTACGCCTCTGGCCATCTATGCCAGTAGTTCCGGCTGGGGTTGACAGAGTATTCGAGAGCCTTTTAGCATTGGTGGCAGACCGTGCGCGTGGGTTGTTTCCTGGTTTTTTTGTTGGCAGAGCAACGGAGACTGTGGATTTCCTCGCTAGATCCAGACAGTAGGAATAAATTTAAATGAGATACACACCTTCCTCTGCTTCGTTTGCCACGACATCAGCTGTGTTAGGTTTACGCCCTCCACGTTTGGTCCTCCCAGTTGTTCCCTTGGCAGTCTGCGTTACCAGCTTCTCAGGAGGTGGAAGATCAAGTGAAACTGTGATTGCACTTTGGCGATCAGACGCTATCGAGGCAGACCGCGTGCGTTTCTTCGCAGTTCTTCAGGCGGGTCAGAAAAGGCAAGATACAGTGGAGTGATAAATACCCACGTTTCGTCCTCTGAACGTTTCCTCTTCTTGTTCTTGTCAATGACCTCGGCCTGAGTAGCTTCGGTCGGAGAAGTGTGTTCCGCTGCAGCAGCTTCAGCGGCTGTGGCTTCGATGATTTCCTTTAAACTCTCATCAAAGGCGGCATCCCTGCTGTTCATCGTGTTTCTTCGCTTTGACGTAGCAACCTTGAGTTGTGTAGGAGAATGGGATCGGGAAACGCGTGAATTGGATGCCTCTTGCCGTGAAGTAGCAGATGTCTGTCTTGGTCGTCTCGATATTTTTCTACCTGCACGTCAGTAAGTCAATAATGCTTGCGAATGGACTTACTTGAGCAGCTCGGCATGTAATTCGGGTCTGCATATTTCGCAGTAATAGTCGTCGTCATGTACTTGTTCCTCTGACTGATAACCCATGCAAAGTCCGTGTTGCCAGACTTTGCATGTTTCACATTGCACCATGAATTCTCCAGCATCTGGGTCGTCCTCTTTGGATACAATGACACGGTCAGACGGGAACGGGATGACAAGCGCATTGAGAACGTACCAGAACTGCCACACACACATCTCGTAATCCCTTGCTCCTCTTCGTCCTCAACAGAGTCTTGGGGTGGATCCTCGACGACAACTTCTGCTTCTTCATTGACACCATTGTTTGACTGCTTCTCGTGCTTGTCCTTACCCTTCCTCTTCCCCTTGCCATTCCCGTTGTTAAACCCCGACGAATAGGAGGAAGCTGAGTTTTGTTTCCGATCGTCAGCAACCTCGTCGTAATCTTCCTGCTTGAGTCTCTTATTGCGATGGTTCGCGGATGCGGGAGCCGTTCGCGATGTATTTGAACGCTCACTGGTTGGTGGCTGGTCCGAATCTGGTGATTTGGAAGCGCTCGCGGATACTGAAGGTGCTGAGCGACGACCTGACCGTCTTGTCTCTCTCGGAGACAGAGGCGGCCCCATGGACAATGACCCCGGCGGCATTGGCTGAAGAAGAAATTCGACGCCAGACTGCAAGTATGCCATCACGTGCCACCTATTCTTGTGCATTATGATTATGCTCCGAGTCCGACTGGTACCGTTCGTTCCTCCTCTCGGTGCTCGTCGTCTTCTGCGCCTTGCTCGTTCTCATTCTCTAAGCTGGGTTACACCAGAGTGCAGCACCCCACAAAGTCGGCCGATAACGCCATTTCTGCACGTGAGCAGATACAGGCAAAAATCTGCACCGATTCTGCCCCTCGGCCCCCCTCCACAATGGTCCCAATTGCAACATTAGAATATGCCTCAGACGCACCCCAACCACTCATTTATCCTCGTCTAGCTAAACACCATCTTCTCCCAACTTCTGCACCAGACTACCTTAGATTGATCTTAACGTCTAAGGTGTACGAAATCTTGAAGGAAACACCTTTGGTTCTAGCCACCAATCTCAGCGCAAAATTAGGTAATGAAATATGGCTCAAGCGAGAGGATCTTCAAAAGGTTTTCAGTTTCAAGATCAGAGGTGCCTATAATTTCATGGCTGGTCTTAGCGATGACGAGAGATGGAAAGGTGTGATAACCTGTAGTGCTGGTTAGTGTGCGTATTTCTGGAATAGCGCATCAACATTCTCATTATTCTATTTCTCTGTCATTTTTATGATGCCCTACTATACGTTCCCAATACCTTGCAGGTAATCATGCCCAAGGAGTCGCACTCTCTGGTGAAAAGCTGGGTATTCCATGTACCATCGTTATGCCCCAGGGCACACCTGATATCAAGGTCCGAAACGTTGCACGCTTAGGCGCTAAGGTCGTTTTGCACGGTTCAGACTTCGACGAAGCCAAAGCAGAATGTGCGCGTTTGGCCTTAGTCCATGGATTAGCATTCGTTCCTCCTTATGACGACCCTCTCGTGATCGCTGGTCAGGGTACTGTCGGAATGGAGATTTTGAATCAGTTGCCAGATTCCGATACACTTAATGCCGTCTTTGGGGCCGTTGGCGGTGGCGGACTGGTGGCTGGCATCTGTGAATATATCAAGAGGATCGGGAGCCCGAACAATCAAGTCTTTGGCGTTGAGACTTTCGATGGGGACGCTATGGCACGTAGTTTGGAGAAGGGCGAGCGGGTTACGCTGTCCGAAGTCGGGCCTTTCAGCGATGGGACTGCCGTCAAAATTGTAGGAGAAGAGCCATTCAGGATTTGCCAACAACTTCTAGATGGAGTTGTGAAGGTTGACAATGATGAAATTTGTGCAGCTATCAAGGATATTTTTGAAGGTTGCATTACACCTGTTGTTGCCGCCGCAATTTCTGAGATGCAGTTTCTAGATACTCGGTCCATCACCGAGCCTGCAGGAGCTCTGGCTGTGGCTGGCTTGAAACGCTATATTCTACAAAATGGTCTTATCGGCGCCAAAAAGAAGTTTGTTGCCGTCGTCAGCGGTGCGAACATGAATTTCGATCGACTTCGATTTGTCGCCGAACGTGCAGAATTGGGCGAGGGACGCGAAGCAATGCTTAGTGTCGACATACCGGAGCGTCCAGGAAGGTAATGTAATATTTGGACATTGTTCACTCTAAGTACTTATCATTAGATTCCTCTAGCTTCTTTGCATTGCACTCTGTCATTCATCCGCGAGCTGTCACCGAATTCATTTATCGGTATACATCTAGCGACAGAGCCCATGTTTTGTTGTCCTTTAAATTGTCGTCAACAAATCGGGAACAGGAAGTAAGCGATGTTCTGTCTGCCTTGGAAAAGCAAGAAATGCAGGGGTACGACATAAGCGATGACGAGATGGCAAAGAGTCATGTACGGTACATGATTGGTGGTTGCCTTAAGGTCCCGAATGAAAAGATATTCAGGTTTGGTGCGTGCTGCCCTGCAGGTTGGGGTTACATAAATCTTATTCTCCACAAGCCTTCCCTGAACGGCCAGGAGCGCTGCGTAAGTTCCTTGAGGGGCTTCAATTGGGATGGAATATTTCCTTGTTCCATTATCGGAATCATGGGGGAGGTAAGGAACACATTCTGTATCCAATATATGGAACGTTGATCGTTTCTGCGAAGACCTTGGCAAGGTACTCGCAGGCATCCAAGTTCCAGATGAAGACCTGGCATCGTTTGATGTCTTCCTGAAGAAACTGGACTATGCTTACGTTGAGGAGACAAAAAATCCAATTTATGAGCGGTTCCTCCGTGGATAGATTAGATGTAATCACAATCGCTGGCATTGCACATAGATGTTCGGTATGAAATTCAAATTTAAATTAGAGGCGCAAAGCTGCGGTGACAAAGAAATAAATGCACAGTGATCATGAAAAGGTTTGAGGATATCTAATCTATGAAGACTGATAAAGGTTAACGGAACATGTTGGAAAATCTTCTTGAGATGTCCTACCTGGAGTTAATGATGGTGCAAGTCTGATTTCTTAGCGCTCAAAATTACGTTGTCCACAACAACGTAGGCCGTGAAGGCAACCACAGCAATTCCGAAGCCAGGAAACACGCTACGAAACATGACGCGTTTTGAGAAGACCGGAGATTTACGCCAGGCCTCGGTTTTCGCCCAAGGGTCTCTAAATAGTGGCAGGGACATAGCTGTCTTCCTCGACAATTAGGATAGCAGAATGGAGAACAATACAGACACACCTGCTGTATAGGAAGAAGGAGAAAGCAGGTCAACAGCATTTGACAGGGAAGATGTGATCACAAGTGTTCAGGGCAGGTTCAGCGGACTTCGCAAAATTGATCAATTCTTGTCTGGCGCTGTCAGCCTTATATAACTGTTTCCCGCTCGAGGGAAAACCTTCCAACATCCCCCAAAGTCACACCTAGAGCCCCGCCTGTCGCTTGTTGTTTGTTAGCCATGTCGGGCGATGTAGCTATGTATTCAGACGATTACCACAACGATGGGCGGGAACAGTCCTCTGCCATCAATGGTCATTCAGTACCAAAAGACCAGGACTGCGACATGTCTGACGACGATGTCCCATTGGTAAGTAATTCACATTTTATTAGAGATATTTTTCCTCCTGATTTACCCTTGTCACTAGTCTCAATCAACTCGAAAGGACGCCACGTCGTCTCCACCTCGAAACCGGAAGCGCAAGAAACCCATATACGGCGAGTCATCGAGCAGCGACGATGACACACCTCTTGCCTCCTCTCCGGCAAAGCCTTCCAAGCTAAATGGAAAACCCAACCCTACTAAACATGAGGAATCAGGGTCTGAAGTGGACTCTAATCCAGAGGAAGCGCCGAAAGTCAAGAAGACGACGGCCAATGGCCGCACACGGCCTCCTAGAAAGAGGGTGAAGGAGGAGAGCGATGGAAGTGATGACGACGAGCCTCTTAAAACGCCACAGAAACCCAAGGCTGTTGTATCGCGAAAGCGGAAGGCCAAGGTTCGTGATTCGGAGGCTGAAGACGATACAGACGAGCCTCCCAAGAAGAGTGCTGCTTCCAAACCTCGACAGAAGAAAGTCAAAGAGGAGGGAGCATCCACCATGGAGACACCGAAGCCTAAGAAAGGCACCAAAGCGAAAAAGCCCATTGTGAAGGAAGAAGAAGCCAAGTCTCCTATGAAAGGCAAGGGAAAGAAGAAGGAGGAAGAGGAGGAAGAGATCTTCAAGTGGTGGGAGAACGAACAAGGCGATGGTACCATTAAGTGGAATACATTAGAACATTATGGGGTATTCTTCCCTCCACCCTACGAACCTCTGCCTAAGGATATCAAGATGTTGTATAAAGGCATGTTTGGGATTCCTGTTCTTTCTTACCTATTACTGAAGACTTAACAGCCAACCCCGTTGACCTTCCACCAGAGGCAGAAGAAGTGGCAGGTTTCTACGCTGCCCTCCTTGAGTCTGAGCACGCGAAGGACACGACATTCAACAAAAACTTCTTCGATGATTGGAAGACTGTCCTAAAGAAGGATCCCCCTGTAGGTCATTAAAACACTTCTTAACTAGAAGTTGCTCATGCGGTTTCAGAGAGATGGTACAAAAATCACCTCCTTTGAAAATTGCGATTTCCGTCCTATGTATGAATATTTCGAGGCCGAGAAGGCAAAGAAGAAGGCTTTGACCACAGAAGAAAAGAAGGCCGCTAAGAAAACCAAAGAGGATGCAGAGGCCCAGTTTACGACGTGTATCCTTAATGGTCGTAAAGAAAAAGTAGGAAACTTCAGAGTCGAACCTCCCGGGTTGTTCAGAGGTCGCGGTGATCATCCTAAAAAAGGTGCACTCAAAGTAAGTACGCAAGTGAAGAATGTCGGGACTAGCAATTTAACGTGAAACAGCTCCGAGTGCGTCCTGAGGATATCACGATCAATATTGGAAAGGATGCACCCATTCCTGTTCCCAACATGCCTGGGACGTGGAAAGCAGTTCAGCACGACAACACGGTGACGTGGTTGGCCACTTGGACCGAGAATATCAATGGCAACCATAAATATGTGTTCCTTGCTGCTGGCAGCACGTGGAAAGGTCAGAGCGACATGCAAAAGTTTGAAAAGGCGAGGGAGTTAAAGGTAACTGATCTTTCGATTGTTTTTATTTTTGTGCATGCTCAAGAAGCTCCAGAACTATGTCGACCGCATCCGCCAGAACTACCAGGCCGATCTGAAGTCGAAAGTAATGGCTGATAGACAGCGGGCGACTGCAATGTACTTCATTGACAAGCTTGCTCTTCGAGCTGGAAACGAAAAAGGCGAAGATGAGGCTGACACTGTGGGTTGCTGTTCGTTACGCTGCGAACATGTCACTCTTGAAGCCCCGGATTTTGTGGTCTTTGACTTCCTTGGTAAAGATTCAATTAGATACTATAATCGAGTGCAGGTCGAGCCACAGGTTTTCAAGAACATTCGAATATTCAAGGACAACAAGATTGACGATGATAATTTATTCGACAGAGTGACGGTATGCCTGTTCATCATATCACTGCAGGCATAGGTATAACAACCCATCTAGACAACCTCATTGAATAAGCATCTCAACAACGAAATGAAAGGCTTGACTGCCAAGGTTTTCCGTACATTCAACGCCTCTATTACGTTCCAACAACTTCTGGACGAGGATGACCTCAAAAACGCCTCCCTCCAAGAAAAGCTTAATGCTTACAACAATGCCAATCGAAAGGTTGCCATTTTGTGTAACCATCAGCGTAGCGTACCAAAGACTCATGAACAATCCATGGAGAAAATGCGTTACAAGGTCGGTGGCTTTCACTCTTTCTTGACTTAGATTTGATACCTGTTTCCAGCAACGAGCTCTAAAGTATGACCGAATGAAGCTGCGTCATGTCCTTTTCAAAATAGATTCGAAGTATAAGAAAAACTCGAAGTATAAAGATGACGAGAGCGATATTGACGACGATTGGATCGCTGAGCATGAGGAGAACCTGAAGAAGAAGGAAGTTGAGAAGGCCGAGAAAAAATTTGCAAAGGAGAATGAGAAGTTGCAAGAGGACGGCCAAAAGCCCCACAAGGACTCTGTCCTCGATGAGCGCATTGCTGACATCGAGGAGGAGTTCAATCATCTTATGAAAGAGCGGGGGACGGGTAAGGCGAGCTTGAAAAGGGAACGGCCAGTGGAGAAGATAGAGGAGTCGATAGACAAGATGACTGAAAAAATCAAGACATTCAAGTTGCAAATGGTGGATCGTGATGCAGGCAAAGAGGTTGCTCTTGGGACGAGGTAAGCTTTTTTTTTTCGGGTAGTCCAGGGCCTTAACACCGTTTTGCAGTAAAATTAATTATCTCGACCCTCGGTGAGTTTGTTCTTCATCTACGAGTTGCCATCCAATTACACCCTTCTAGGATTACGGCAGCTTGGTGCCAAATTCACGACGTCCCCATAGAAAAAATATTTTCCAAAACCCTTGTCACGAAATGTGAGTAGGGGTGATTTAACTCTCGTTCTGGCTGACTATCGTCTGCAGTCCCGTGGGCAATGGAGGTAGAGCCAGACTGGAAATTCTAAATTTACAGTCTTTAAGTTGGGCGTCGGACACATAGATACATAAATATGTACATGGGTAGTATAGAATCGTAACATAATGGTTTATCTATCGTCTGCAGCAATTCTGTTGGTCAAAAGCAGCAGGTCCAAATAGTCACGTCAGAACGGGAGGACGGTCATGGGACCTGCTGCCACCGCTTGCACCAGAAACACTATGAGCAAGCTCATTGGGCCATCCGCACACCCTCATATCGCTTCTAAAACTGCCTTTGCTGCTCTTGATGTCGACTCTGGTGAGGACACAGAAGAGGACCATATTACTGACCAGGACAGCCCCAGTGCAGAGAGGTTTGTCGCCGGATCTGTGCCATCCTTCCTTGCCGTAAAACTATTCGTACAGTGCACCAGAGCCAACAAAACGGACAAAATCAAGTATAAAGAAAGCGGCAAAACTTGCTCGCACCGAGCGCAAGAGACGTCAGAAGTTGGAAGCTCGCGAGAGGGCCAAGCTGGGTCAGTCAGATGAACCTGGAACGCCCGACCAGCCCGCTGCCTTGTTGAGGGAGGAGACAGTGGGTGAGCATGAAGACCGGCCCTCTGAGCTTCAAGAAATGCCACGGCTTGCCAATTATGTTCCAGCCGACGTTCCACCAGTATCCGTCACTGCGACTATACAGAATGGTGTTCCTCCACCTTCTCCGAATCCTCCAGCCAATGACGAAGCAGTCCTCGGAACAGGAATCGTCAACGTGATATCGACAGTCAAGCAGGTTCCACTTCCTGAATCAGCGACAAAAATCGAGGCTCCTGCTGACAGGAATTCTCCATCGGAGGCAGAGAAGGTGAAAAAGCGGCAGAATGTCCTTAATCGTGTATTTTGGAGCCTCGTTATGATTGGGGGATTTATTGGTATGTTTCCAGTCTCTTCCGGCCAGATAGTATGTTTAACCTCCATTTAGCCCTCTTACTTCTTGGACATGCGTACATGATTCTGCTCGTCATGCTATGCCAGTCACTTGTCTACAGGGAAGTCACCGCTCTATTCTCCTTGAAGTCACAAACATCAGAGGAGCGTGATCCTAATAATCTCAAAGCAAAAGACCCATGGAGCAAGACATTAAACTGGTATTTCTTCGCGGTGACAAATTATTTCCTCTACGGCGAAAGTATAATCTACTATTTCAAGGTCAGAAGATTTCATTTCCATCATTGGAATCATCTTATCACTATTATACTTACTAGCACGTCGTATTCGCCGACGCAAATCTGCTACCATTTGCTACGAATCACCGAATAATCAGCTTTACTCTGTACACCATTGGCTTCATGGGTTTTGTTATGTCTTTGAAGAAGGGTTACTTGAAGCAACAATTTGGACTCTTTTGCTGGGTCCATATGACGTTATTGTTGATCGTTGTGTCGAGGTTGGTGCCCCATTTTGGCATTCAGATTTCCCTTCACTCATGGGATATAGTCATTTCATTGTGAACAACATTCTCGAAGGCCTCATCTGGTTCTGGGTTCCAGCTTCGCTTGTTATCTGCAACGACTGCTTCGCCTACATCTGGGGTGTGACTGTGGGTCGGACACCTCTTATAAAGTTATCACCCAAGAAGACTGTCGAAGGCTTTGTTGGGGCTTTCATCAGTACCGTGATTTTTGCCGTTCTTTGGGGAACTTATTTCATGCGTTTCGACTATATGATTTGTCCCGTTCAGGATCTTGGTGTCCACGCTTGGAGTGGGATGACTTGTAAGCCCAATCCGGCTTTTGTGTGGAAGCAGTTTGATCTGTGGTCACCGGTTTCGATGTGTTTGACCACGTTGGTGCGCAGAGTCATTACAAGGTCCTAGCTTTTGCTCATGTCATCTGGTAGATGGGACATCCAGTGAAAACTATTTCATACGCTTCGTATCAACTTCATATCCTCCTACTTGCCTTCTTTGCATCGTTGGTCGCTCCATTCGGGGGTTTTTTTGCATCTGGGTTCAAACGAGCGTTTGACATCAAAGACTTCGGAGATAGCATCCCAGGCCATGGCGGAATGACAGACAGAATGGATTGCCAGTATGTTTTGTCAAGTTTCGAGTCTGTAATACACTCACACCGTTGAACAGATTTCTGATGGGGGTGTTCACATACGTCTACTACAGCAGCTTGATCCGCCAACATAATGTCACTGTAGGGGGAGTTCTACAGACAATCGTCAGCGGACTCTCACTCGATGAACAACTTGAGCTGATGCGCGATCTGAAAAGGTATTTGGAAAGTCAAGGTTTCGCAGTTTCCCTGTGAATCTAGGCACTTTTTCCACACATCCTATCCCATAAAATAATACGCACTGTTTCGGAAGAGTAGCTAATCAGGAACTTAACATAACCCGAAGGTTATACAGCCGCAGTTGATCTGACTGAGTGATTTGTATACAAAATCAAATACTCAAGCTCGTGATATGACTTAAAAAAAGACGACTTTCGGCTTCATGACATCGGATTTCCCCGTCTGAACCTAAGTACATTCAATAGGGTTCATGTATTTTGCCCCAGCTGTCACGTAATAGAGGCGTTTGGGCACACAAGACAGTATAAGAGGTTCGAGGGATATGGCGAGTGATGGAGTAGCATAAAGAGAATGCATCTATGACCTTGGCTTCTCCTAAGCAACGGAGCGGATCGGGAGATGAGAAATTATGCTAAAAAGTAATAGCATTGACCAACCTTCTTCTCTTTCCATAATGCTTGCAAACCAACGCCAGAGACCTTGACTACCTTGAAGCGAACTCCGGGAATATCACCTTTAGCTTTACCACGACGACCAAAACCAGAGATAAGGACTTCATCGTTTTCATCAACAAAGTTCAAACAACCGTCGTTCTAGGAAGAAATGCTGAGCGCAGCTGCACGATAAAGAAAGGCAAGGTATACGCACAGGTACGAAAGCGGTGACCTTCTTGCCGTTCTTGATCAATTGTACACGAACACATTTTCGAATAGCAGAATTGGGTTGCTTGGCCTCAACTCCGACCTTCTCCAACACAATTCCCTTTGCATGAGAGGAGCCTCCAGTGGGCGAAGTCTTGTAGACGTTACCAAGGGCTCGCTTTTTGTAAGCTTTATCGGCCTACCAGAATCGATTCGTGAGTACTATCGACAGTCGTTAAACGCATAATAAATACCCATCGGTTATCCCTGCGATCAGTGCGCAGTTTACGGGCGGCTTGAAGCCCACGGGGTTTGTTTGCTATAAAAACATCGACACTCAATGCTGAAAAAGTTGGCAAAAGACGGCGACATACAGCCCATTTTCCTGTTGCTTGTCGGATGATTGTGATGGACGATTGCGAGTTGCCGGTCAAACCTTATTCTGAGAACTGCATGTTGTTAAAACTCCGATTTAGAGGGCACATGACTACTTAACTCTGTTCCCATTTGCGAATTCATGTGGACGCGTCGGTTCGCATTGCCAAGGTTCAGAAGATACTGTCACTCACAATCCTTACTCGACGACCTACGCCAAAGGGGGTTCATCCAGGATGTTACAAGGTTAGTTTCATCCGATATGTTCACCGAGCATTGTGAAAAGCCTGTCCCAGACTCGATGCCCTGGATGCAGCCCTACGGACAAGCCCACAGACGGTGTACGCGGGTGTAGATCCAACCGCGAAATCATTACATATTGGCCACCTCATTCCATTTATTTCTCTCCTTCACTTCCAAGTTCACGGTCATTGGATTATCCCGCTCGTGAGCACGTTCTTCCTGACAAGACCAGAATTTTTATTTAGGAATAGGTTGGAGGGGCAACAGGACGCGTCGGAGACCCATCTGGCCGATTAACAGAACGTCGGCCAGCTGATATTAAGCAGGTTGAGGATAACGTTGCCAGTTTAACCTCCGAGATACAGAAATTCTTTCGCCGTGCTTTGAGTTACGTGCGGTCCAGAACAGGATCGCAGAACATTCTTTGCGCTGAGCCAGCTATAATCAGTAATCTCGAATGGCATGAACCTTTCTCACTACTCGACTTTCTGCAAAAAGTCGGCATTCATGCACGCGTCAACACAATGATGAACCGAGACAGGTATGGAACTATCTTATGGATATATGTACAACATTTTGTTCATCTTCTTTAGCGTTCGCACGCGTCTAGAGTCTCAGCAAGGTCTCTCCTTCACCGAATTTACATACCAACTAATGCAAGCATACGACTTCTATCATCTACACAAGTACCATAACTGTACGATACAGATAGGTGGTTCTGACCAATGGGGCAATATAGTCGCTGGTTTGGAGCTTATTGGCAAGCTTAATCCTCTGGAATCAACCCCCCGGGACGCCTTTGGAATAACCACACCTCTTCTAACTACATCTACTGGAGAGAAGTTTGGTAAAAGTTCTGGAAATGCCGTGTGGTTGGATTCGGGATTGACAAGCGTTTTTGACTTCTATCAGGTCAGTTCACAGTGTTCAAAGGGATCTATGAGTAACTTAATTGTTCTTTAGTACTTCTTGAAAGTGGCAGATGCAGATGTCGAAAACTACCTCAAACTCTTCACTTTTCTTCCCCTTGAAGAAATCAAATCTATTGTGTTTGCACATGGTATAAACCCTGGAAAACGTGTCGCTCAACACCGTCTTGCTTCTGAAGTAACCGAGATGGTTCATGAAAGTGGGTCTGTTGTCTCTCGAACTGCGACAAGCTCACAGCTCGCCCAGCCTCTGGGGTCCTTCGTGCGACAACCATGACAAGGCTGACATTCGGCTCGGAATATTCCAAGCTGCGATCTGACGACATAATCTCTTCCTTCGAAAACGATCCTCGTCTCGTCTTTGTAACGATGGAAGAACTCTTTCAGGTTCCAGTTATCAAGTTAGCAGCAAGATACGGTCTTGTCTCTTCTAACTGTGAGTTTCACCCAACAGAAAATTGTTTGACCTACTGACAATCCCAGCCGTCGCACGAAACCTTGTTTCATCGAAAGGGCTGTATCTGAACCAAGAAATTGTTCAAGACCCCCAGCACAAAATTACAGAAGGTAATTTATTGGACAACCGAATCGTTATCTTGCGTGCTGGCAAGGATAAACTCCTCCTTCTGGCTATCTCTACACCCGTTTGATATGCCCAAGTACTTATACTTGTCGTTCCATTGGTGAAAATCTAAATATATAAACATCTCAATCGATTCGAATTGCAGACATAGTAGTCAGAACTTGGATAATCTGAGATTGGAACTTCTATTACCCGTGATCAGAAAATCGAGGGCGTAAAGTAACAGATAACCAAGGTATAGGATTACATTGGACAGCGAACCAAGTCGTAGCCGGGAAATTCAATAGAAAACCTGATGAGCATTGTACTTACTAATAGTGGTATGGCGCCGTATTCGAGGGTCTTGATCAGGCGTAGTTGGCCTTGATATCCGGGATTTGACACAGATGTTGGAATGCGCAGGGTGGAGGTCACAGATGAACCAAGCAGGGAAGTGAAAGGAGTAATACTCCAGACACAGGGAAGGTGAAGAGACCTAGAATAGACAATAGTAAAGCTCAGTGATGAATAGATGCATTGGGTATACCTAGAATAGACAATAGTAACTAATACTAGGTTAGAGGTATGTAACAAGAAAGTAAAATGCATGGTACTCACATGTCGGAGAAATCTATTTTTGATGGTAACGCGCTGTCACGCGTAATAACCCGCTTAACGGTCCGGGTAAGGTGTAACGCGTTACAACAAGAAATAAAATCCTTGCACATCGACTCTCTGCGCATTA
>Ga0307517_10003428_pt1 | contig 24655 bp, 11 predicted proteins | sample 23_EM_MG_FD_194515 | JGI IMG/M metagenome (GOLD analysis project Ga0307517, IMG submission 194515) | Populus trichocarpa ectomycorrhiza microbial communities from riparian zone in the Pacific Northwest, United States - 23_EM | ecosystem: Host-associated > Plants > Roots > Unclassified | place... | reverse complement strand
TCTATATTTTTTTTGTTGCTTTTTTTTTTAGTTTTTTTTTTTAATTTCTCCCTTATTTGAAAATTAAACTTTATAATTTTATTCATTTTGCTTTCGATAAGCAATGTATTTTTTTTACGTTGTCAATTTTGTTTTGTTGCTTATTTATTGTTGTTGTATTTTTTTATTAATATTATTTAAATTTAAAATTTTTATTAAACTGAATTAAATTAATAACATAAATCTCATATTATTAATTTTTTACATTTCTAGAAAAACTTAACTCTTAACATTTTTCTTTTATATTAAAAAATATTTGGGCTAGCATGCGAGGTATCTTGGCCCAACAAGAAAGGCACAAATTCATGAAGAAATGATATGAAAGTAACGTGAGGGGCCAAGAATTGCTTTTAGTTGTGTTTGATATTATAGTAATAATTATTTTTTATAATATTTTTTATTTGAAAATATATCAAAATAATATATATTTTTTTAAAAAATATTACTTTTGACATTATCAAAAAATGAAAAATTATAAAAAATCAATTTAAAATAAAAAAAAATTTCATTTTTTTTTTAAAACAAACATGCAGAGAAGGAATGAAAAGGCAGGAATCCTTAAAGTACTTTCAAGAAAACAAAATTAAAAAAAAATTAGCGGTAAAGTAAATTCAAAACAGATAAAAAAAAAATGAGAATAGATTCCCTCCAAACCAGTGGACAAAAGCCTCTCTCTCTCTCTCTCTCTCTCTCTCTCTCTCTCTCTCTCTCTTGCCCGCCAAAGAAAAAAAGAAGAAAAAAATCCCACCCTGACGGAATCATGTCTCCTCGTATATAAATCTTTCTTTTACCACTTAATTCCTATCAATCTCTTTCTCCAACAAAATCTCTCACTCTCAATTTGCAAGCAGCCATTATATATCGAAGGAATCTTCGATGAACTCAGAGCTCCATCGAAGCAGCTGATCATCGTCGTTCATGTACGCATATCCTGGTTCGGCTTCCTCTCAATCTTCAATTTAAATATTTAATTATTTGTCTTTCTTCTTGGATTTCGGAAACTTAGCTTTATTTTTTTCCTTATGTGTTTGGCTGCTTTAAATAATTTCATGATCGAAAATCTTCAATGTTAATCAGACTACAGATTCAATCAAAAACGCATGATATATTCCAATCTTACATATACCTTTTAGTTTGTCGTCTACGTATGTGCACAACACGATAAATACAAACATATTTTGCGCATGTTGAGTCCTTCTAGGCGTAGTCTATCAGTACTGACGGCTTAATTATTTGCCTGGTTGATTTTTTCAATTTCCAAATGATGCCATGTTCGTTGCTGTGAAAACTGAGCACCAATAACGGAAAGTGAAGTTTGAAAGTCACGTTTGTTTGGCTATTCTATTCTATTATGCGCGCCCGCACACACATCACATGCCTGTGATCTAGTCTCCAAAATTGACAAACAATATTTTCCAAGTAAGCCTTATCGTTGATGGTTTTGTGATCCAACAACAATCTTCCTTCTTCTTCTTCTTCTTCTTCTTCTCTTTTTTTACAGATATATCTTAACCTGTTTAAAAGTCTGGTAAACTCAATTGAACTGCAATGTCAAATAAAAACTTGGTTTCATAGTTTCCTCGTAGTATAGTAAGAGAGGTCCACAATTGAAAATTTATCCAACATTTAACGATAATGAAATTAATGTTATTAAATTTTAAGGTTGCTTCAAGTATTTATATAGAAATTAAAGCCGGTTTTATTAAAAGAATCCAAAAGTAAGTATTAAAATCCACCTAACCAAAAAAAAATCTAAATACAAGTAGAAAAAGATATTATAATCCAAAAATAATTAAAATAACAAAAATATCTTGTAGATGGAATTCTGGACGTTCATCTATTCTGTAGACACTTGAAACAATATTAATTGTACCATATCGCATTATGTCTATTGTCTAATGCTTGAATCCCGTGTCTCATTATTCCTCCTATTCCCGTCAGTGTCACGTACACATTACTATCTTTTGAAGCATGCTTTTTAGATGACAAGCTTCCTGTTAGTAATTATTTTTTAAAATATTTTAAAATAATTTTTTTAATATTAATTTATTAAAAAATTTAAAAAAATGTAAAAAAAATTAGGATTGGAAAGACAAAATGACTAGTCACGATTCCGTATGTTAGGTAGAGAGTTGGCGTTACTTGGCAGAGATTTGGCGTTGCTTGGCGTGCTTGCAAATATCAAAAATAGAAAAAGGAAAGTGAGTAGTATCAGGTCAACCAGGAGTCCATTTCTGCTTGTAGTTGCTAGTCATTCAGATTACACCAAAGATTTCCCTGCGATCCATCCAAGTCCAATATTGATCCATTGATTAAGAAGTTTATGAGGGGTTTTTTTTTTAAAAAAAATAGAATAATAGAAATAATATAGTTTAAAAAGTGTATAATTAATTGTAAATGATATCCGTGACTCCTTTAAAAATATTGAATTTTTTTAAAGCTATTTTAAATATAAAAAATAAATAAATATTATTTATTATCATTATCAATAAAGTTAATATTTTAAAATATAAATTCTCAATTATAAAGATAATACATAATATTTACAGGTTTTAAGATTTTATTTGTTAATTATGAAAAAAATGTTTATTATTAATAAATATTTTTTCATAAAAAAATAGACACACGTGATTTGATTAACTAAATTGCTGTGATTTTTTTCCTTTCAAAAAATTACATGCATTTATCTTTTAAATGAAAAAAATATTTATTAATAATAAATTATTTTTATAATTAATGTTAAAACCTATGAATTTAAAAATTGTAAATATTATATATTATATAAGATAATTAGAAATTTATATTTTAAAATATTATCTTTTAAAAATAAATTAATAATATCTTTATCACAGTTGGGATAAAGATAATAGATAATATTTTTTAAATTTAAAAATTAAAATAGTTTTTTTAATATATTATGTATGATTTTATAAACTGTATTATTTTTTTCAATTACCTTTTCAACTTTACTGTTTTTCAATATTTTATTTATACTGTGCTACTAAAACAAATCTCTAAATTTCTTAAAAGTTGCTCGGTGGATGCTCTGGCTTTTATGTTTCCAGACTTGACTGTTAGAGTGCTCTGCTGCAGCTTTCCAGATAATTAATTGGCATTAGGTAGTGCTCAATAAATGCATGAAACGGAAGAAATCAGAATTTCTTCGAAAAAACGTGAGTCTTTTTGGTTTCTAGCACATTAAGAAAATATATGATAAAATAAAACGTTGCAAAAAATATCTATAAAAATAGAACGGATTAAAGAGTCATGAATTATATTTGTGATTCTTGAGTTATAAGTATTATCTATAACTTTTTTAAATTATAAAATTACTGGATACATGATTTAATAGAGAGAAAAAAAAAGTCATATCAAAATTATGATAATGACATCACCATTATCGTTGAAAAGATCCCGACAAGACAAATCCAACGATACTAAAGAAGGTCACTAACAGTGACCAGAGTGGGATACACGAGCGGTTCAAAGGTAAGTGAGCCCCGACACCTTTTAACTATTCGTGTAGCCTACTTCGTTTATTGTTTGTAACCTTATTTGATGTCGTTGGATTTATTTCGTCAAGATCTTTTCAACAGTATTAGTGATATCATCATTGAAGTTTTGGTGTACCTCTGAAGTCTTTTTTTTTCCCTCTCTTTTCTCTTTTTACATATTACAAGGAGGAGAGAAATAAAACAAAGAAAAAAATATATATCAAAGACACACCAAAACTTCAATAATGACACCACTAGTATCGTTAGAAAGATTTCGACAAGGCGAATCTAATGACACCAAAACAAGTCACAAGCGATAAACAAAATGGACCACACGAGCTGTTCAAAGGTGCCGAAACTCACTTGTTTTTGGACTGCTCATGTGACCCACTTTAGTCATCGTTGGTGACTTTCCAATGGTACTGATAGTGTCATTATCATAGTTTTGATATGCCTTAATAGTCTTTTTTCTTTCTTTTCTCTCTCTCTCCTTTCTCTTTATTGAATCAAGCATCCAACAATTTTATATTTTGATGGAGTCGTATAAGATAATTACGACTCATGAATCACATATATCATTTGTAATCTCTAAATTATATTATTTTTTAAAATATTTTTTGCACCGGGATATATATTTTTTTCCTATGCTAGAAACCAAAAGTACTAAAAAAATATGATACAAATGTTCATGATACATGAAAGTCTGCCTAAAGGGACTGTGCAAAGCGAATAAAGCCAATAGGTATTGGTGAAAATAGTTAGAAAAATTTACCTACGTTTGTCAACTTGACAATCATGCTGGTATATGGTTGTTCTATCTCGATTGATAAGATAATAGAGTTCTTAAATTGATAGTCTAACCGATAATTTAGAAGGTATTTGAAATCAATTCTCAACAATAAAATTTAATTATAGTATTTAATTTTAATTTAATTAATAAATAAATTGAATTTGTATGTTTAGAAAATATATATTTTATTTTATTTTATTTTCTATATAACCCTCATTACCTTCATTTTATTTCTTTAAAAATCTTTTAAAAAGGGTTAAATATGTATTTTGAAGTAATTAATTTTAATATTATATTTTTTTTCTTTTTGAAATGGTAAATCAGAGTGGTTCACCTCTAATTTATTTTTATAGTATTTTTAGAGATTAAATTTCATTTGAAATTCAATTCTCAACATTTAAGATTACAAATATGAGATTTCATTAAAACCCCTGAATTAAATTCAATTCATAGATTTACAAACATGCTATTAAGAAATCAAACGTTAGGCCTTTTTCTTTGATAATGATATTACTGGTACTATTAGTAAAATCTCAACAAGACAAATCAAACGACATCAAGAAACGTCATTAACGATAATCGTAGTGTGCTATAAGAGTCGTTCTAGGCAAATAAGTCTCAGCACATTTGAATGACTCGATATTTTTCCAACGATATTAGTGATGTTATCATCAGAGTTTTAGTGTGTCTGTAATGTCATTTTCTTTTTTTTCTTGTTTTTTTTTCTCTTCTCTTTTTATTGTAAATTATGTTAATTTATTTTTAGAATTTAAATGAGTCTCATATGACATTTGTGACTCGCGACTCAAGAGTCGCAGATATTATTTATAGTTTTTTAAATTGTGTAATTTTTTTAAATATTTATAGTGTGTTATTTTATCTTTTTTTTTTTTAAGTGCTAAAAACCAAAAAAACTCAATTTATATCCCACCTGATCATTAGCTCATATCACAAGTGACAATTCTTTAAAGAAGTTTTGGCAAATACTCACGTCCCCAATTTATTGTTCAGCAAGCCTTTTCTGACCTTGAGATCTTTTTGTGTTTTTTACCGGCTGGTTGAGAACTGGGATTTTACGGTGAAATTTCAAAAATTGACTATTGAAAAGAGGAAGTTACAAATGAATGGCTTAGATCATCTCATCAGTTGATCATGAGGCCTTTGGGTTAGGGTATCTTTTCTAGCGGGACCCATAAAAATCTTGAGTACCAAACCTCTTGCGTGTGTGAGAAATTCATGGCTTTGCTGCGAATTCCTGTCTAGGTGTTTGATGGTCTTCACGGGCTCTTCTACTCGAGAATCCCAAGTAGGTATCTGACAGCAGCAATGATACTAACGTCCACTTGCCTTTGTTTGGCAGAGAAAACACCAAGTTGCATGCGAGTATTTTTCTGTCATCACCTGTTTTAGCTTGCATTTACCTTCTTCTATTCATTTATTATATATTTTTGTATTTTAAAAATACTTCTAAAAAAATTTAAATTTTTTTTATTTGTTTTAAATTAATATTTTCAAATTATTTTGATGCGGTAATATAAAAAATAATTTTTAAAAAATAAAAAAAATATTATTTTAATATATTTCCGAATAAAAAACATTTTAAAAAACAACCACAATCCCACTTTCAAACACATAATAGTCACATGTTTTATGTTTTATGGTTGTTTTTCGAGTACTTCAATTTCAAACGAGCGACGGGGAAGGATAATTCTTCGATCTATCAAGCCATAGATATATTGATTTAGAGATATTTCTGCTGTCGCTTCTCAGGACCGAAAAAGTTTTTTCCTCTGCATCAGCATGCCAATGTAGAAGGTAAACGCTCCCAGAACAGATTAATATGGTATTATTTTCTGTTAACATGCTATTACAAACAGCATATTTATTAGAATCCAAATTTCTATGCTCATGCATTACTTTCTGGATTATCGATGTCATCTTGATTGCATCCGCTTTACCTGTTCTTCTCATTCTCATGCGCAATTCTTTTTGGCCAAGGCATTTTTTTGCCCTGGGCATGCTTAGAATATGCACCAGAGTCTGGTTTTCAAACATTATGTGCCGAGATTAGAATTCATAGTAGGAGAAATTAAAGTTGTTGTTGCGTCTGTGCATTCACCATGCTTTAAAAAATCCAACTAATGAGGCCAATTAATGATGGAATAGACAAAGTTCTGATTGGGATTTCAATAGCTATGTAGTGCGGTCCACTTAGCTTTCAGATGATCGATATTTTCTATTGCTAGAGCTTTTTTCCACTCTAAACAGGCACCAAGAGTATGTTTCGGAGGAGGATAATTGTAGTTACTTTTTAAAGTATTTTTCAATCGAAAATATATTAAAATAATATATTTTTTTATTTTTTAAAAATTAATTTTAATATCAACGCATCAAAATGATCTAAAAACACCAAAAATATATTAATTTAAAGCAAAAAAATAAAAAAAATTAAATTTTTTTAAAAATACTTTTTAAACACAAAAACTAACATGGTCCAGGCTACAGCCTCGAGCAGCCACAGTAACAGTGCCGTGGCATATGACAGGGTTTGGTGTAAAGCTTCACGTGGTGTTTTTTTTATATTCAAGTTAAATTTTTAAATGTTTTTATTATTATTTTAACATGCTTTTTAAAGATATAAAAATATTATTTTAATATATTTTTAAATAAAAACATTTAAAAAAAATAATTCACGATGGTAAACACTAACTGCGAATAATGGTGTTGGCATAAAAAGTGACTACCACTCATGATAGGGATAAACTCCACATCTATCAGTATACATCAACCGTTTGGATGGTACAAATGGTCTATTTTTTGTCAAGTCCATGGACATTTGGCCCCCCCTTGAGAGAAGCATTCCTCCATGCTCCAGGTCTCCTTTTAAGTTGTAAGAAAAAGATGATTTAAGAAATCCTGAATTTCCTAATTAATCTCAAATCAATTTTTTTATTTATTAATATTGTATTGTTTGGTCTAAGTGTTTAATTATACAAGAAGTAGAGTCCTTAGTAATTTCCCCTTGCAAATCAATTGATTATATATATATATATATATATATATATATATATATATATATATTATTTATTTATTGCTAACACGAGATGTATGTTGGATTTGAGTTGAGAATTAATGAATGCTCATGAGGAGATAAATTCAAAACCAAATATTCATATTATAATTTTTTAGGAATTTAAATTCCTGACAACTACTGTAATGCTTTTATATTGAAAAACAAATATAAAAAAAAGTTCTTTTATATTTTTAAGATGATAAAGAAGTTATTTCTAGAAACTACAAAAACCTCTCTATCTAAAGATTCTAACATTTAAGGGGTTATATTCTCTATGATTTAACAATTGATTTTATGAGTTTTTGTGGTTTGATTTTATCCGGATGAGCTTTTATAAACTCTATTTATGAAATAACTTGTATTTACTCAACAATTTCTCCTACTAGAAATTATTAGGTATTCTTGTCTTCAATAGAGCGGGTGGCATGATGGCAAGTAGATTTCTACTCGTCATATCAGCTGGCTGCTAATAATTGAAAATATATTAGATATCAGAACAAATCATAGAGAATATTAGCCTATATATTAGATATATTAGGGTATTTGAAAATATAATATCAGTTATTTTTTAAAATATTTTTTATTTAAAAATATATTAAAATAAATTTTTGATATTAGAATATCAAAATGATGTGAAAATACTAAAAAAAAAATATTAATTTAAAATAAAAAAATTAATTTTTTTAAAATATAAAAACAAATAGAAATATGATCGTTAGCCTTTTCTCTTTTATCTGTGGGGATTGGACGAGAAATAAATTCCAACCAACAATCTCGTCTCCTCCTTGTCCTTGGTGCTTTCTGAAAAATGGTCACTGTCTAAAAGCGCGGTTTTTCCAGTTCTCCCCCGGAAATGTTTTTTTCCCCGTGTGTTTCCTCTCTCCAGGGCTAATTCTTGATTTTTTTTTTATTATTATTATTAATATAGATATTCAGATACGCTAGCTAATTTTAAAATCAATAATTATATAAATCTTTCTGAAAAAACTCAAACTCATAAATATTAAAAAAGTCATAATCTGCACCTCTACTAGGTGGGGGCAGCTGGACACCACTCACTTAGGTAAGCACTTTTCAGAGCATGTATTTAGCCTGTGGCTGGCCAGGACACCGTCATTGCCTTTTTATTGGGTCCATTATAAGTTCATGATTGAATCCATGCCTTAGTGGAAAACGATATTATTTCTAGCCATCAGTTGGCCGCTTACGTTTAGTAATCTATGTTTACTTACATGCAACCGCTTTAAGCTATTGGTGCGGTATGGTTACTTCTACTACTTCTCAACAGTTTACTTCTACTACTTCTCAACAGTTTTTTAATCATCTAGTGGTGGCTATAAATAAGAGAGTTTTGGAATCAAAAAATTTAATTTTTTATGATTTCAGGTTTAATTCATGTGGTTGTTCATATGATGGTCACTGGAGATTTACATGATCGTTAACTTCAGGGCCCATGAAATTAGTCGAGGTACGCGCAAGCTGACCCGGACACCTATATTAAACTAAAAAAAAAAAAAATAATCTTTTTGGATGTGGATATGAGGGTTGAAGTTGACATCATTTTAATTAGAGAGGTGAAAATAGTAATTAAGTTTTTCAGGAGTTAAAAATTAAGTTTGTGCGTCCATCTTGTTCTTCAGAAGATTAGTCGTAGAATCTAAACTTAAAAATCACCACACCAATCTCTTAGATTTATAATTCTAGCCGTCAAAGTTTCAACATTTTGTAATAGAAATACATTAATCATGCATATAAAATAGTTGGAAATAAATCCTGCAATGAAACTCGCTTGGGTAAGCAACAGGAAACTCGGAGGAATTTCCTCTCAACTACTGAATTAAAAAACGAATAGGAAATCTTTAAAGGGATTGATTCATGGAATAGGAAATCAATTTTTATTTTTTGGATTCTTTTTTAAAAATAATATCATCTTGGTAAAAAAAATAAAAAATAGACCGGCTTAAACCAATCCTGGAATCAAATCACTGTTACATGTGAAAATCATGCGTCATAATTCCATGCATAAAACTTGCCATGGCACTTGTGCTAGTTCCTTTATAGTAAAGTTTGTTCTTGTGTATTTCTCAATAAACAATAAATTATGGAGTTGTAAGTATGCTAGGAAATATTAATGCACCCATTTTGCTTAATTGCTTTAACGCGAAGTCTGGAGACTTTTTCCTGAATTAAATAATATGATTACTTGTTCAGAGACGTTGGATTGAAGGGTTTCATTGGAGTGTTTAGTTGAATAAATAATTAGGTTAATTTAATTGGATGGTCTTCAAACAATAGTTTGATCTTTACATTAAAACTCTTGTTATTTTGGTTTTGGGTATCCAATTAGATTGTGTGTGTGGCACAATATAGTTTGTGCAATTTTGAGTGAAAAAGAAAAAAAATGATGGCACCTCTGATTTTTTATGTAATAATAATAATAATAATAATTTTGTCCCACAAGTTTTTTTTAAAAAATTTATTACTTTTTACCATTGAACCTGCAGTAAATTTGCTCTTACAATTTTCGAAAACGAGAATAATATAATAAATATCATCAATAATAAATCTACGCATAATTTCTCTATTTAAGGCAATATAATTTTCTTGGTTGCTAATAATGCAAGAAATTACTAAAAATGTTGTTGCCAATAAAAAGGCATTATAATTACAAACCCCAACAAATAGGCATATCAATTAATTACACCAAATGATAACTGAATATGTGTGTGTGTGTGTATATATATATATTGAATTTTTCTTTCTTTGTTTAAAACTATTTTCTTAATCTTTAGCGTTGATTGTTTAAATAATGAATACTTATCCAATTCTTAGGTCAATATTACTCATTAATCTGTATCATCTTTATCTCTAACAAAATATTTTACATAATTAATACTAAAATATTAGTTAATATCTATCGATGTAGAAGCTATAATATGTTACTTATCGTGGTAAATGATATTTCCTTAAAAATCAGACCTCAAATTTTTAATTAATCACATACCTTTTGACGGTATAAAAGATTGTGTATTATTTAAAAAAAAAAACACAATCCTTGCATGGCTTCTGAATCTTGATGCACCCTATAAAGCTTGCACGGGGATTTTGTGCTCCCCCTCGTTTTTCTTTCTCCCATCTCTCTCTCTCTCTCTACTTGAAACCCATCTTTATAAATTCAAATATAGCTTCACAATTGAGTGAAAATATCAATCTTTTTCACCGAATCCTTGTTTTTTTTTTTTTGTAATCCCCGAAAGTCTGGTGCCAACTGTCAAGCTACTTCTTATATTGCCTGCCTAGGTCGGTTCTTGATGTCGTTCTTGTTTGAGTTGTAATTCATGTTTTGTGTTTGGAATATCTTGGATTCTTTTTAACTTGCGTTTGTGTTTTTAAGCTCAACTTGATTTTCAAGTTGGAGGAAGTGTTTTGTAGTATTTCTGTTCATGCAATGTATTTGCCTTTTCAACTGAGTGAAAATAAACAAAGAGAGCTCTGTTTTTGTGTGCTAAATTGAATTGCTTCTGTGGATCTTATGATTCTTCTTGTCCGCGCTTTGCCAATCTGTCAGTCTTGCTTTCATGAACTGGAAAAAAGGGTGGTGATGCTTTTTTGGATATTTGAAGTTTATTTTTTGAATGAGAAGGTTCAAATATTTGGGCTTAAATAGCTAGGATTTTTTTTGTAGACCCCATTTTTGTTGCTTCAGTGCTATTCTGTGGATCCCATTCTCTGTTTTATCTCTTTCTCGTTGCCCTTATGTCATTTTGTGTTTGTCTTGTTTGATGAATATGCAAAAGATGCTCATGCCATTTATTTCAGCCCGATAATTGGATTTTATACAGCCGTAGAAATGTGTTTCACTCTGTTTTTTAAGATGTGACAATGATTTGATGTAGTTCTCTTAGTGTCTTACTTACTAGGACTGAGATTTTTGTGTGGCTTATAGGGATTACTGAGCACTTAATTTACTTTCAAACAAAAATGTAGGAGATTCAATTGCTCTGAAAACACCATTATCCCATCAAATTGTTGATTGGAGGTTGGGTTACTAAAGTTGTGAGCGTATGCCTGGAAACCAGTACAACGGTAACTCTACCCTTAACTCAGGTCGTGTCGGACGGCTCTTAAAGATAAGAGAGCAAAGGAGAAGTATCAGGTCTGCCTATTCAAATGAGGTAACTGATAACCATAGAGGAACTGAAGCATGTGAAAATGATTTGCGCACGCGAGAAGGTGACAGCTTAAACAATTCATTTATCGAACAATACTTGGAAGGTGCTATCGCAGAGGGATATGAAAAGCTGGATGTCAGGCCTTTAAGGCAACGGCTGTTGGTGGTAGCTAATAGACTACCTGTATCTGCAGTTAGAAGAGGTGAAGACTCATGGTCTTTGGAGATAAGTGCTGGGGGCTTAGTCACTGCTCTTCTAGGTATGCAATTACATTGATTTTTGTTATAACCATTTGATGGAATGGAGAATAACAATACATGTAGTGGACCCCAAAGTAATTGAGACTAATATTACTCGAGTTGGGTTTGTCATTGAAATTATTCATTCTTACTGTTCAGGCTTTTGTATCTCCTCTGATTTGTTCTCTACTTAATTCTGTATTTTATCTTTGTTGCATTTTCTCATTCCTCTTGTGATCATGTACCTGATGTGTTTCGGACAACGTTACCGAAGGTGTAAAGGAGTTTGAGGCGAAATGGATTGGTTGGGCTGGAGTTAATGTGCCAGATGAAGTTGGCCAGAAGGCGCTTACTGAAGCTTTGGCTGAAAAGGTAAAACTTTCTGTGCCTGAAACCTTTTGAACTTAACAAATCAAAAGTTTCTGATTCTCTCCTCTTCTTCAATTATTGCAGAGGTGTATTCCGGTATTCCTTGACGAAGAGATTGTTCATCAATATTATAATGGCTACTGCAACAATATATTGTGGCCCCTCTTTCATTACCTTGGGCTTCCACAAGAAGATCGACTTGCCACGACCAGAAGTTTCCAGTCTCAGTTTGCTGCATATAAGAAGGCAAACCAAATGTTTGCTGATGTGGTGAATCAGCACTATGAGGAGGGTGATGTTGTCTGGTGCCATGATTACCATTTGATGTACCTCCCAAAATGCCTTAAGGAATACAATAATAATATGAAAGTTGGTTGGTTTCTCCACACACCCTTTCCTTCTTCTGAAATCCATAGGACGCTGCCATCTCGATCAGACCTACTACGTTCTGTTCTTGCAGCCGATTTAGTTGGGTAAGTTTCACTTATGTAATGCAAGTCTCTTAAATCATATATAGCATTCCATTTTAGCTTTGCTAGCATTGTTGATACGGTTAAACATTGACAAGGGAAAATGGCTGGATTTGTAAATTGTTTGAAATTCACTTAAACTAGAATGGTTCATTCATTCATCATTTCCATATTTTGCACCCTCCACCTGAGTTAGTATCTCTTGTGTTCACTGTACACGTAATTAATGTAAGGGACTTTATTTCTGTTCCTCTTCTGAACTCCCTTGTCTATTTAGAGACAAGTGCGACTGAAACCTAATGATCCAATGAGATTCCTTGTTTGTTTTTTTTGTGGCAGGCCAACAAAAAGTTGAAGTGCATTTAGGCTTGAAATCATCAGATTGAACTTTATCTGAGTTTTGGTAGTTACAGTTAATGAGGGAAGCTAGAGGAAAATTAGTAATTTAGGAAAGGAATCCATAAATAACTGACTGCTCTGAACATTTTGATGTAGGGTCTTTAAATCTAGCATTATTGAATGAAATATGAAGTGGCTCTGTGTCCAGGGTTTGTATAGGTAGGAATCTAGAACTAGGGTTATCTTTAGTTTGACATTAAATCATTTGGTTTTAGAGGCCACTCTTGGTTGTTGAATATAACAGGAATTTTGCTTTCAAACTCACTAATATTTTTTTGATACTGCAAATTAATTTCATGGTAACATGAATAGGACCCCTTTTCCTTTTGGTTCTTTTGTTTTGCTTCAGATGTAAGAGCATTCTTGCAGTATTTGCTAAGACTTATTATTACTCACGACTTTAACTTAACATGTTAATTTTTCCTCAGGTTTCACACCTATGACTATGCAAGACATTTTGTTAGTGCTTGTACTCGTATTCTTGGGCTAGAGGGCACACCTGAAGGCGTTGAGGATCAAGGGAGGCTGACTCGAGTTGCTGCGGTATGTTTGAGTAGAATTATTCATTTGAATTCCCCTTGCCTTTTTTCACTGAGTCACTCCATACTTTCTGGTGTTGCACCACAGCATGAGCAAATAAGGTTCTACTCCTGTTATGATAATCATGCTCTTTCATCTTCTTGTAATCAGTTTCCCATTGGGATAGACTCAGATCGGTTCATAAGAGCTCTTGAACTCCCTCAAGTCCAGGAACACATCAAAGAACTGAAGGAAAGATTTGCTGGCCGAAAGGTAGATCTGATCTTTACTTGATTAAGTTCTTCATTTTCTAAAATATGGTAGTTGAAACCTACAAGTTTTTCAATTATGAACCTGACATTTATTGCATGAGTATATGATTTGAAGTACTTGAAACATATGTAATAGGCATGATATGGGATCTCTGATTTTTGTTGGCCATGGAAACTTGGAGAACCTCCAGTGCCAGCTGCCAAATCATACATAATTTGAATTTCTGTTTTATTTCATGTCAGTTGAATTTTGTTTCTCATGAACACTTGAACAGTCAGTTCTCTTACTAAAGTATTTGAGGGGAAAAAAAGAAGAAAAGAAGAAGATGGTCAGCTGTTTTTGACCCATATTTTTTAAAATGATTAACTAGCTCCAGGCTCCAGCACCAAGACTAGCATATTCTGAAATGAGCACTACTCCATAAGAATCTCATGGTCATTTGTTCTGATCTTTATAGAATTAAACCTTCATGTAATTATCTTACGTCTTTTAACTTTTAAGGTTTAGGTTCTCTCACGCTGTCAACTTCACTGTCATCCCTTTTTTCTCACAAACCATGTCATTAGATTATATTCTACTATCTCATTCCTGCTGAAATTATTATAATTAACAGGTAATGCTAGGTGTTGACCGCCTTGATATGATTAAAGGAATTCCACAGAAGATTCTTGCATTTGAAAAATTTCTCGAGGAGAATTCCGCCTGGCGTGATAAAGTTGTTCTACTGCAGATTGCTGTGCCAACAAGAACAGATGTTCCTGAGTGTATGATTTCTAACACCCTTGATACAGTTCCATATATGACATTAGTCATCATCATGTTGGCATTTCAAACTGACTGTACTGTGGAATTTATGTCTTTAAGAGTTATGTTGTCCCATATGCCGAAACAATATATGCTACGAAAGAAAAGGTCTGGGAATCAAGTTGGATCTTCGCTCCTAAGCACTGGTTGTGTCCTATGTGTACAAAAATGTTCCAAATTGCACTGCTTATGTTACTATTTTTTCCTAAATGATAGAAGCTACATTTATATTTTTATGGTTTTTTCTTTTTCAATTTTTCTCTATAGTGGAGGTCACTGTAAATTGAACCTAAGGTCTCTATGGAAATCCTCACCTCAGGCCTTACAACTAGAGTTAGCTCAAGCCTTCAGCTGCCACTCAAAAGGAAAATGAGGAATGTGAACATGAAATCTGGATCTCAACTCTTGAGCATGCCATCATACCACAATTACATGAGGTTATTGCCCATTGCGAGTTACGTGCAAAATATTGAGTTGGGGTCACTTGATTTAGCTACCCTAATAAATTGGACATATTAAATGCCATTTTAGGAATTATTTACTCACATGCCCTTATATTTTCGTATTTTTTTTCATACAATCTTTTCTCACTTTTTGAAGGAAAATGTCAGAAAAATTAATTTTAAAAAAGTTAGAAGAAAATGAAAATTTCATTTTCAAAAATTAGAACAAAAACTTGAAAAGCCAAGGAAAATCCCAAAAAGATATATATAAAAAAGGGTCTTGCTTGATGCGGGTTTTCAAAATTTTCACTTGTTTTCAATGTTTTTTATATTTTTTATGATTTAGTTCACTTTTATATTGGGATGTTCCAAGTTCTTAATTTCCTAGTTTTTTCAATTCTATTCTTTATTTTTCATTTCTTTTTTATTTTCTAGGTTTTCCTAGTTCTATTAACTTTTAAAATTAATTTATAATTTTTTTTATGTTTCTTTGTTTTTTTCTTCTTTGGTTTGAGGGCATTATTTTTCAAAATTAGAAAAATGACATGAGAGAAAACATTAATAGACAAGGGACATAGGAGAGTGAAAAAATGCATGAGAGAATGCTCCCAAATATATATAATGGTAGATAGAGATACTATCTTTATTGAGTTGTTGATCTTAGGTGCTTATAGAAGTTAGTAACACCTACGAGATAACTCAAGATTTTCTAGTTTAGTAATAGTTTGTGTTTTGTAGTAGTTTTTTCGACTCTTATCTCGTTATTATTCCCTTGATAAATTCATTGGTTACTTGCAAACTGGGTTTAGATTTCCTTAATTTCATTTCTTCTGATTTGTCATTCGAGGTGCATCGATTTTTTTTTGTCTTCTAGTGTATTTGTATCAGCAACGTTAGGCTTTATTGATTTTGATGTGCTTGTTGCTGTCTCAGCCATGATAACAGATTATTGACTCTTAGCCTTGTGTAGCATTCTAAACTGTGGCTTTTGTGCCTTCTCGAAAAAGATAAACCAGTAAGTTTTTCTTGTTATATTCACAGATCAAAAACTTACAAGCCAAGTTCATGAAATTGTTGGACGCATTAATGGCAGATTTGGAACATTAACTGCTGTTCCAATACACCACCTGGTATGTTTTTGATTTTTCAACTCAATGTTGGATTATAAATGAAAATTTTGAGGTGCATTATAGATTGCTTGTTGGCTTGACAAATTACTATTTGAAAGGAGTAAATTTATCATTGGCTGTATGTTGATCTCATTTCTAGCTTCTTGCGATACTTTTTAGAAATGAATCTCTGCTGGAAATGTACTTGTGTCTAAACCAAATACTTGAATAAAATACCTAGCCACCATAAACATTTTGCCTCATATTTGAATATAAAAATAAGAACTCTCATGCAGATCTCTGTTTCAGAAAAAAAGGATGAGCCAAAGGGCGTTTGGCCTTTATATTGAAAGGAAAATCCTGGCATACGAAGCTATAGCCAAACATAACTGAATGTTTTTACATTCTATGTCCAACTGAAGTGGAAGCCATTGAGAAAACGTTTTGAGAAAACAAAAGGATTTTATGTGGGAGAAAACAGTTTTTGTGTGCGAAGTTTTTTTCAGGTCTCAACAAAACAATACAGTATGGGGGAAAAAAAAAGAAAAGAAAAGAAACAGATAACAAGATGCCAGTTTTTGAGCTGGGTGGTTTATAAATAAGAGGAATCTGAAGACCTTGGCTAGGTTTCTGCTTGCCTGTGGGAGATTTTATTGTAGTATTAGAACTTCTTTAAAGATTTATACTCTGCTCCTGAAAAATGCCTTGTTTTTCTGAGTCATCTTCTAATGATTTAATCTTGCATCTGGGGATCATTAATGGGAAATTCCTGAAGCAGTTTCTTTTATGCTTGCAGGATCGCTCTCTCGACTTCCATGCCTTGTGTGCTTTATATGCAGTTACCGGTAATTTTTTCATCCTTTAACATAGGTTTTCCTACTATCTTCATTTTTTTTGGAATTTTTTTTATAGTTTTTTCTATTTCTGCATAAGATTAACCTTATTGATATTTCTGCAACTGAAAATAATGGAGCAGCCAATATTAGTGGCTCTTATTACCAATTGTCAAATATGGTTTCACTAAAAGACTCTTAATCATGATGCCCTTATTTTAACCTTTCTACCTGTTTTTAAGAAAATCTTATCTCTAACTTAAGCTTTTACCCACAATTGACACGTATCTTATTAAATACAGCTGGCATGTAAGAGATAAACATTCCTGTTTTAGCAACTACTATGTGGCTAAGTGCATATGGGCAGCACACAAATGTGTTTTATTGAAATATTTTTGACCTATAGATTGATCATGTGCTATAATCTTCGGATTTGGATGTTTATTTCCCTGAATTTGGTTAAGTTTCTCTTCTGAATTTATTTAATTTTCCCCCATTTCCTTTACCAGTCATTTTAAAGTTTTTAATCCTTCTTACCATTTCCACAGTAAATCTTGTTATGTGGCAATGAAATATCAAACAGAACAAATTCTCCATCATTTAGAAGCACTGCAGATTAATTATTAATGATAAATGTAATGATAATAACTACAATAAGGACAAGGTAAAAATGGAAATGACAGCCAATACTAAAGTTCACATCCTTGCTGGTTATTCAGACTGCAGCCTGCAGCCTATGTTTCAAACTCTTGCATCAGTTAGATGCTACCTTATTTATTGGACGGCAACAGAATCCTCATTTAAAATGGTTCTTATCTGAAAAGCCACATAGCACACATTTGTATATAATGGAATGGATGTGCAAGTGGGAGCGCCAATATTTCCTGGACAGCTGCATTTATATAAGCAGGGTTGGGAATGACTTCAAAAGCCAAATCATCAAAAAAGCTAAATAATAAGTTCTAAACTTATGAAGTGGAATGCAACTAAAATATTATCAGTTTGAGACATCAATTTGTGTTTGTGCACTGTCTGTGCTTGTGTGTGTTTAGTAGCATATCCTTTGTGCATTACATTCTACTTATCAAGAATTGTTACATACATATTATCAAAACCCAAGACAATGACTACGACATGATGATACTAAAATTGACATCCCTTTGGTTTTTGTTCCTGTAAACTGTTCCAAACGCATTTGCATCTCTTGGATGTTAGCTCATTATTAGGACGGTATGGAGTTTGTTCAAGACATGTTCATCTGAACAACCATGTCACACACACTCTTCTAAATGGAGTGGACACATACATTTATGCATGCACTCGCACGCGTGCGCACATGTATGTATATATTTTTATGAGCAAATCTTTTTGTAAGAAGTCCTATTTGTTCACAAGTTATGTTATTTACACATTCATATTGTACTCTGCTCATCTTCACTATTTGAATAAATGCCTTTCCTTATGTATTAACTGCTCTAACTGGAAATGATGTACTTCCAAGCAGGATTTTATGCTATTGTTTAATGTTTGAGTCTCATCTTCTTATTACTTGTGAAATGCCATTCTTCCAAGAATTGACTACGAAAGTATGCTATCTGTTCTAGGGTACCACATGGTGTCAGATTTACAGTCAATTCATGAAGTTAGAAGATTTGAAATCAGACAATGTATAAATATCAAAGTGTCAGTAGAGGTCTGGAAATGCTTTCATTTTAGACTTTGGGCAAACTTCAAGAACTAGAACTTTGTCTCAGAATGTTGACAGCGTTAATCACAGTGAAAATCGACAATGTTTTCTCCTAAAAGTGGAAATCTCACTGGTTTAATAGTATTGTTATTGGAAATGGAATGAACATACAAGAAACCTGATCTGTTTTGCAGATGATAATTTGTCATTCCCCATAATGTTTTTTCTCTCCCTTTGCAGATGTTGCTCTTGTAACTTCTTTAAGGGATGGAATGAATCTCGTCAGTTATGAGTTTGTAGCATGCCAAGATTCGAAGAAAGGTGTGCTCATTCTTAGTGAGGTAATTACAGATGAGTTGAAATGTGTGATGTCTGGATTTTATCTAAAATTTGTGATGTTGTTTATCTCTTGCAAGTGCGAAAACGTAGTTTTGTTAGTCTTCTTGTCGTTTTTATGTAACTATTGGTGTATCCTTTTAATGGATCTCTTTCTTTTTATTGCCTTAACGTTTTGGCTTGACATGGCTGGATCTGACACCTTCCATGATATTTGCTCATGTAGCAACAAGCAGCAACTTTCATAAACATAATCACCAATTGCTTGGAAAATAAATTTAATGTTGAAGTTAGTGAACAAAAGTTTCTTTTTCTTCCGAATAACTAATGGAGGACATATATCAATTTATCACAATTTTTTTTTTTACTTCCTGTGAAATAATTTGGTAAACAATGAGAATGGAATCCCCACAAACTTCAGAGGCAGAAGACTTGGTTTTTAAATTGTAGTATATGATTTTGACTTGTGCAGGATTCCATAGTGAAGCTCTATGATTTTGATCTCAGCAATACATGTGGAGTTATTTTATCTACTGATGACCAAATACAAGCTCCATGAACACCAAACCTTGATGCTGTGTTTTTCTGCATTGATTTGGAATGAAAATCAATCATATATTATAAATTGTCAATAGCTGTATATTTGAATAATTACTATCTGTATTTTATGGATTATAATCTCCCAGTCTTAAAAAAAGCAGGCTTTTTGTATTTTTGTAGTTTGCAGGTGCAGCCCAATCTCTAGGTGCTGGAGCAATCCTTGTGAATCCTTGGAACATCACTGAAGTTGCTGATTCAATACGCCAAGCTCTAACTATGTCCCCTGAAGAAAGAGAGAAGCGACATCGCCACAACTTTGTCCATGTGACAACCCACACTGCTCAAGAATGGGCTGAAACTTTTGTGAGGTACACGTGTAATAGCAGAAATTATCTTTGAGAAAAAGACCAAAAGTACTTTAGGTCTTAAAACCTTTTTGGACATCGGTAACTAGGTTGTTGATATTATTTTTCTATTGTAATTAGGGGGCTTATGAGTTCACAGCATGGAAGAAACCTGTTAAATGAAACCCCCTTGTGCTATCATAACCTTGTCCTAAAGAACTACCTTCTTTATCTGATGCAATGCATCAGAGTACACACTTCTATTGTGCTTTTACGCACTTGAATTCGAGAAATTGTGTTTCATGATATTCGCTAATCTGGCTGCTTGCTTCACAGAGAAGGCTTCTTTTTTCATCTGCATAAGGTTTTGTGGGAGACCTTGCAGATTTATTCTTTAGCACCTATGAAGGAGGAGGATAGATTAAGTCTGGATAAGTGAAATTGATTTCAATATTATGGCCTTTAATCAGTTTTTTATTTTTGAATGCTGTTGGTGCATGCTAATAAATGACCATACCACATGTGTATAGAGTGAAGTATAATTGGAAATAATTGATCAGTACCAATAACCTTTAAATAGTGATGAATAGACTCGTTAAGTATGTGAAAATGAAAATCTTCTGGTGTTTTTGTTTAGCAAATATTGTCAAGTATCATATTGCTAATAATCATAATTCAACTTGGAAATGTGTAGTTCTGATGTATGAAAACTTTATTATTTAATGTGGCTATTTTGATATTTTGCAGTCTTTATGAAAACAAGAATAGAAATTTCCAGCTTTTCAACTTTCATTTTGTGGTGCTAAACTTTGATTTTTGAATATTTTCCATACAGTGAACTAGATGATACAGTTATCGAGGCACAACTAAGGACCAAGCAAGTGCCACCTGCACTTCCAGAAGAAGATGCAATTAGTCGTTATTTGCAGTCTACTAATCGATTGCTCATACTGGTATGCTGCTTTTTTTACATATATAATTACTGTCTGCTCTTTTTAAGTTTGAAAAAAATCATTATGTCTCGGCTCAAAATAAGAAATCCTGTTACAAGTATATTTTAGACACATGCCAGAATTTGTGCGACTTTGTTCTGTTAGGAATCTAGACAATCTATTTCTAGTGAAAGAATTTTATGTCCTTCATTTTAATTTTTTCTTTTGCCTGTTAATGGTATTCTGTGTCCCAGGTTGTAGAGGAGTATGCTGAGCCAACACTCACACACACACCAAACTAATGCAATTAAATAAAACATTAAATCACTCAAGGTTGAGCTGAAAATGAAAGTTTTAGATCTTGGAGAAAGCACCAATTTCTACCTCTATTCCATGCCTTAAAGCCTACTAGCACGGTATTAAAAATTGCATCTGAATTATGTTGAGTGAAGCAGCCTTGCAGTGATGGATAAGGTCAAATTTCTCATCTATTTTACATGGTGATCATCATGGCATCACCCATTGCCTCAATAATCAATAAATTCGTAACAAAATGAATTCATGACATGAATATTTCTGCTATTTTTCTGAACAAAGCATAACCTTGGAACATATTAAATAGGAGTTACCTGTCATATTAAACATTTGCTTTTCTTCTTTCCAGCATGATATTGAAATCCTAATGTGGATTTTGGGAAATTTTCATCATAGTTTAATATATGGTTTATGTTCCTGATTTTAATTGTTGTAAAAATGTTTCTGTGCTTGCTTTCTGCCTTCATATGATTGGTGTGTACGCTACAGGGATTCAATGCAACATTGACTGAGCCAGCGGACACTCCTGGGAGAAGAGCTGATCAAATTAAAGAAATGGAACTTAAATTGCACCCAGAGTTAAAAGAAGCATTGACAGCACTTTGCAGTGATAGAAAGACAACCATTGTTGTTCTCAGTGGGAGTGACCGAAAAACATTAGATGATGTATTTTCTCTATTTCACATTAATTTCCTATTTACCCTGTTATGAAAATGTCTTAACCAAGTGTTATCTCTTCCTCAGAACTTTGGGGAGTATGACATGTGGTTGGCAGCAGAACATGGAATGTTTTTGCGACTTACAAAGGGAGAATGGATGACAACAATGCCAGAACACTTAAATATGGAATGGGTTGACAGTGTGAAGGTGCTTCTGTTATAATAGTGTTCATTTTTAATTATCCCTTCTTGCCTATAGCCATATGACACATTTCACTTCTTTTCAGCATGTTTTTGAGTACTTCACAGAACGTACTCCCCGATCACATTTTGAACGCTGTGAAACATCACTTGTATGGAATTACAAGTATGCAGGTATGTGTCTTTTTGGAATTTGGACCAGCTAAATTTTGAAATTTATTTATCTCTGCTTGCTTCATTGTTGTTTTGTTCTGATATTACTATGATGGTAGATGTTGAATTTGGGAGGCTTCAAGCAAGGGATATGTTGCAACACCTCTGGACGGGCCCAATTTCAAATGCCTCTGTTGATGTGGTCCAAGGGAATCGATCAGTTGAGGTTCGAGCAGTTGGTGTTACAAAGGTAACGATATGATTGATATAGTTAAAATTATTGACACCACTAAAATTTTTCATTGTTCTAGTACAATACTTGTTTGTTCTGTATATGACAGCTTTGTATTTATTCAGGGTGCTGCTATTGATCGTATACTGGGAGAGATTGTCCATAGTAAATCCATGACAACACCAATTGATTATGTCCTATGCATTGGCCATTTTCTGGGAAAGGTAATTTCATCAACTTAAATCTCTCTAGCAATATTAAGCAGAATCCTGGGAGACCAAAATCTCAATCTGATGTTGGTTTTCAAGACTTGGTCTATGTACTTGGATAAGTCGTGATCATGCTGGATTTATTTTACACATTGATTTAGCTTATAATAGGCTTATATTGTGTCATAAATGGGAATTATTGTGCATTTTATTAAGTCGGAAAACTGAAATTATTAAATAACTAATGTGATAATCATGTTGCAAAAGTTTCTTTGTTGGCAGCTTGAATAAACTTGCTTGAGGATTCAATATGATAGCAATGACAATGCTTTCTAAATCATCTTTTTTAAAACCCCATTGATAGGATGCAAATAAACCTCAGATGTCAGATCTATCTGACCATCCTCTAGTCATGCTAATCCTGCAACAGCCTTGTTCACAGAACACCTTCTGGAATTTAGTTGACTATTAACTGTTTGCAAAACCCGTTCTCAATTCAGGCCTTAAGCAAGTTCTTTATAAATTAACCGTCTCTGTCTCATCTACTGTTCGATGGAAAACGTGTCTATTGATTTGGTGTGCTTGCATTTTAATTGGTGGAATCTCATTATCATGTTCTTGATCATCAGGATGAAGATGTGTACACCTTCTTTGAGCCAGAGCTCCCTTCTGATAGCTTAGCTGTTGCAAGAACTAAGCAAAATGATGGACTAAAATCGCCCATTGATAGACGACCTTCTATGAAGCTTCCAGCCATTAGAAGCGTGTCTAAATCATCTCAAGGTAAGGCACAGCGACCTTTACTAAATCCCGAGAAGAGAACAGCTAACCACGGCTGTGGGAGTGGGCGACGGCCATCAGCAGAAAAGATTTCATGGAACGTGCTTGATCTCAAGGGAGATAATTACTTCTCCTGTGCTGTTGGTCGAACTCGCACAAATGCTCGCTATCTACTTGGATCATCAGATGATGTCGTGTCCTTCCTAATGAAATTAGCCAATGCATCTACGTGAGACAAGTAGTGCTGAAGTCGAGAAATGTTTCTCTCCTGCAAATGGTAAAGCATCCGCTCAGAGTTCACGAACCACGTGTGGTTCTTGAAGGCAGGAATGGTGAGGCAACAGAAACAGTCCTCTATAGGTTCGAATGTTGTAACATCAATAGTTAGCCCCACATAAGCAAAGGCATGGTACCGAGAACCAAGAAAAAGATAAAAGATAAAAAACAGGAAGAAAAGAAAGAGCAGCAAGCCACCGCAGTGAGACCTTTGTTGAAAGATTTGAGGAAGAGAACTCTTATAGCCTCAGCTTCTTCATTTCCGTTCTTTTGCTTCTATCGTTCCATATGTTTATTTTTGTCCCAGATTTTGGAATGAGTACTCGCAAAAGAGCAGTTATGTTAGTAAATGAAGCTTGTTTGCTTCTCCTGGCGTATGTACAGTGTGTATAAGAGCTGTCATACCCTTTAGTTTTATCCATTAAAGAAATACTGATATCCCTATGTAATGCTTGCGTGCTTTGAGTCCTGAAAACAGTGATACCGTCCTTCAGGGACCAGGCAGACATTTAGCCTGTTAAAGTGGGCATGTTTTCGGGTGCGAATACGATGTGTAAAAACCAAGAGAACAATTGCACAAGAAGTTAATATTTATGTGACTTTTATACTTCGATTGCATAATGAAATTTTTTTATTTTTTATTTACAAACATTGATGTCTGAATCAGCTTGCGTATATCTTGATTAATTTCACAGACTCTGAAGTTAATGATTATATAAGTTTTTAATGACTCTGAAAAAATTTAAACTCGTAATTATTGATAATTAAATATAAAACTTGATCAATTGAACTATTTTTTAAATATTATCTTTTGAATATTGTCAATATAGAATGTAAGAATGATGTATAGCAATTTTCTTTTAATATAATTAAGATGTATTACAACTAAATAAATAACATAACTCAAATGGTTGTGATTTTTTTTTTTTAGTTCTCAAGTTAATTTTATATTTTAAGCAGAAGTG
>Ga0307517_10003427_pt1 | contig 24657 bp, 30 predicted proteins | sample 23_EM_MG_FD_194515 | JGI IMG/M metagenome (GOLD analysis project Ga0307517, IMG submission 194515) | Populus trichocarpa ectomycorrhiza microbial communities from riparian zone in the Pacific Northwest, United States - 23_EM | ecosystem: Host-associated > Plants > Roots > Unclassified | place... | reverse complement strand
TATTCTTGACTTGGTAAAATCGAAATTAAGCCGTTTTAATCTCTGGGAACACAAAAAATACATATATATAACCAAATATACGAACTATATAACGGAAATAATACTTGTGCAGATCAACAGCCATAGTGCAGATCAACAGCCATATGCGAGGAGTCGTTCAACACTTCCCAGTTCAGAAAACCTGGTTTGGCCAATACCCCTGTCCGACCTCGAGTGCGCTCTCGGATTGTTTTTAAGGGATACGAAAACACTATTGACAAGTTCAAAAGTCGCAAGGAATTTCTAAAGGGTTTCAGGGACGCGGTTGCAGGTATGCCGTACACTTCTACGCTGTTTTTTGCTGGTATTGATACCCGCTCTTCCTAGGCCACCAGAACCTGTGGAACAAAGGCGTTCTTCATCGCAATATCAGCATCAATAACATTAGACTCGGACAGGATTCCGCCAGGCCTGGTAACAGTGGAGTTCTCATCGGGCTTTATCATGACGCCCTTATCTGGGAGAGTTCGAAAAAGCTCGAACTCGCTGATCACCGTATAGTGAGTAGGACTATACAATAACGATCTTTGTTTCTGCTAATATGTTACAATAGGGGGAACCGAGATTTCAGTCGATTATAGTGGCTTCTTCATGCCCAACGTTCGAGGATTATTCCCCGTTCAACTATGACTACGAATCTGCACCTCACGATTATCTTGACGACCTAGAATCGTTCTTCTATATCTTTGTTTGGATCTGTCTGGGATACGAAGGGCCGGGTCGTCCTCATGCGCCCTCACTGGAGCAATTTTCAATTTGGGATGAAGAGGGGATATTTTCTGCTCATGCTAAGCGCTGGCATCTTTCCGAGCGCACTGACGGGAAATGGGAAGTTTCGGCATACTTTGGACCTATCTTTCAGACTCTTTTCCGGGAACTCCGTATTTTCATTGGAGAACGGCTCAACACTAAAATGAAGGCTCTACGATTATTCGACTGGCCGAGGAAGCCTTCAGATTTCAAGTATGTGGATGAGGATTACGCGATATTTTTGGGCTTCATCGACAAGGCGTTGAAGGCGCTGGATGAGGAGACCCTGGGGGAACTGCAGGCGCCAGTGATACCGCGAACTCGATTCCTCCCGCCACAATTGGCACCGCCGGCCCCTCATGTAGGTCCTTTGGGAGAGATTATGCCTGTCGTGCCACGGAATAAGCGACCTCATCTCAGCCCCAAGCAACCAGCCAACGAGAATGATGGGGCTGGTATGCTTCTCGAAGCGAAACAATTGCCGAAGGATTCTCTGACTGAACGGCGCCCCCCGCATAGAAATCCACCGTATCAGCCTTTGAGGCCCCTTCGCTGACCGATGGTTTAGGATAACACTCCAACTTTTCCTGTGCTTGGGATATATTTCCAAGGGGTGCCAGTAAAAAAATCTGAGGTATTACATTGGTTAGTTAGTTCAGCCTGAATGACCTTGAAAAAAATTTGGACTCATTAGAAATATTGTATAAATAGTCTATTTTGGAGCCATTTCTGATCTACATAGCTTGGATTGTTTAACAATCTGTAAATTGAAATTTATCTAAAGTTAAATCCAAGTGCAGAACAAGGTGCAGAAAGAATAAAAATATACACCTTAGATTTATTTGTACAGAAAATGAAGGACATTAGAGCTGGAAATTCGAAGTGGGCCTATCGATTAGCAACCAGCTGTAATTTCTTGGTAATTTCGTTCTGTCCGTCCCACTTTTCAGAAAATTGTGCAGAACATTAGGGGCAAAAAATTGATTTTCTCTGATCCGCGCCCGTTCCGGGTTCCGATCGATCATTTGTCCGTTTTTGGATCCGGCCTCTTGGGAAATTTTGTGCGTTTGGCCTTGACCCCTACTTGACCCCCCAAATCCAAAAGGTGTGTCCATGCTAGCCGAGAAGTCTGGCACACTGGCACCACCTAAGATTGTCCTGCCAGTCGTATTTGACGGCCCTTACATTTGAATTTGATCCCTGACTCGGTTCTAAATTCCCTCCGCCTAAGCGAGGTATATGTGTACTTTTCGAATTTAGGCCTATCGAATACATGAAAACAGCTGTAACGCGCGACTCTTTCCCTACGATCATGGCAACCATGTCTCCTTCCTCTACTTCTAGCGCTTCTTCAAATATCGATCCCTGCATTCAGATCACCTTTGACGCCGTCAACTGGGACGTCCTTTCTTCCCTCTCATGCAAACTTCATCAAGTTGACTCATCCCATTGGGGCGAACAGATTTCTGGAGGTTACAACCTCGTCCGTTTCCTTCATCTTCACGATTCTGAAAACACGTCGCTCGCGTACCGCTTCGATCCGAGGACGACGATCTAACCGCCCAAAAGGACTCTCCTACTTCGAAACGGATAGCAAGTGAAGTAGCGACCATGGAGTATATCGGGAGCCACACCAACATTCCAGTACCACATGTTTATCATCACAGCGCTTATGGTGAAGGAGATATCCGCTCACCTTACATTCTCATGTCCAAAGTCGAAGGTGTTCAGCTGAGCTCCGTATGGAACGACATGGACGACGAGAAACGCCGCGACATGCTGCGACAGGTGGTCGACATCTACCTCGAGCTCTGGTCGCATCGTTTCGATAAGAGCGGTTTACTATTCAAAGGAAACGATGGTTGGTGCATTGAACCTTTCTCAGTGATCGAAGACCCCGATGACATAAGCCATCGACATGGTATTTCAACGACATCATACTCCAATGCTGCCGATTATTGGTTAGCATACGCCAACGCCAAACTGCGTGACTTATATGATGAAGATTTTGGTTCTAGTGCCAAACAATTCGACCACGCTATGGCATGGTTTATACGCTCTCTCATTCCTTCATTGTTCGATCCCTCCATCGATGCTCACGGCTACCCTCTATGTCCTGGCGACTTACACTCGCAAAACATCATCATCACAGATGTCGACACTTATCCACGCATCACTGGCGTCATCGACTGGGAGTTCTCAGGCCCAGATTTCGCAGCATCCTTCGCGCAGTACCCCCTCTTTATCGTAGATCACCCCGCTTGGGACGACGACCATCCACTGCGCGAACGGAACATACGGGATCAAGCCACGTTTGACGAGCTCATTCTCGAAGCGGAGTATTTTCGACACAATCCAGTTGGCGGTCCACGACTCTCACACCTCATCTCCAATTGCTATGGGGCTCTATCTTTTCGTCCAGCTAATGGATTTCCCCATCACATCCAACGTACTCTACCCCCGTCTTTTTGCGCATGTATTTGGCGAGGATAATGGTTTCTCGGTCAAGTATTATGATGCCCTGATGAAAAACGGGATCCTGAAGAAGGACAATGAGCGATTCGACAGGGAGGAACAGGTGTGGCTTGAAGCGCGGGAGATTTTGGGCGATGACAAGGTTGGGCAGAATATGACGCCAGGCGAGTTCAAGGATCTGGTTTCAAAAAATATCAATAGGTTTGACGATGGAGGAAATGTACGTGCATGGTTGGCATCCGTAGATTGAACTATAATGAACCTACTTCTACAATGGAAATAAATCACATCTCTTATGTCCCTCTCTTGGCCATTCTCTTGGGATGGCGTTGGTCCTTCCGTTTTCAGTAGGATTTTTTTTCCAAGGAGGGGCAAAAAATATGGAACACTTGTTCAACGGTTCGTTTGTTTCTAATTATTAGGGGGGTCAACGTTTCAACCGTCGGAGTGCCGGTTGGAGAACCGACGCAGAACCAGTTTAACTTTGAACACGCCGGTTCTCCAACTGATTCTAAGAATCGTTTAAAGTTACAGCCGTTTGCAGAACTTAGGCGCGAACCATTTAAAGCTGCCGTATTTGGAAAGAATTTGGATTTTGATTCATCTTTAGTATTCGTGGAATAGCGGCGTTAGTTCTTACTTGTTTGCGACGAACACATAACCATCGGATTCGCGTTGAAAATGCGCATTGGAAGCTATGAATTTGCAAAACGGCTTTTCTTGGCCTTGGGAATTACTCTCCAAATTTGGAAAATTCTCCAGAGATTAGAACGCACAAATTTGCTGGGATTGAAGGTGAGATTCGGACTCGAACATGCCATGCAAAACAATGTCCCACAATTGACAAGTGCTCCATTGCGCGTATTTGGATTGGGAGAGAAGATTGGGTCTGGGGGTTATGTGGGTTTACCTTCTTTTTAATGTCCCTCGTATTTGACTCATCTGTTTGGCTTGTAGAGCCACGTTTTCAAGGGCACGAACACCTCCACTGGCGCTGTTTGCGCGATAAAGAAGTCGAGGGCATCCTTGACGTTGAAACGCACGGTCTTGAAACACGAGGCCAACATTTTAAAGCGATTGGGCGGCCATCCAGCTATCCCAGAGTTGTACGGATATGGCCATCTTGAACATTTCGAATATTTAGCGATTAAACTCCTTGGAAAGCCTCTCTCGGATCAAGATAAATTTGCGCTGGGCTTTTCTATCCAGGAGGTTGCAGACATTGGGGTTCAGCTCGTGCGCTGTTTCTTTTTACATAATGATAATTGTTCACCGATGCTTGTCATAAAGCTGTCTGCCTTGAAACACATCCACAGTCACGGCATCGTTCACCGCGACATCAAGCCTCAAAACATACTCGCACATCGCGGGACCGACTTCTCTCACGTCTATATCATCGATTTCGGACTCGCAAGGCGCCGACTCTCCGGAACCCCTTGTCAGGTTGACCTTGCAAAGGAACGCATCAATGTGATTGGAACTTTGTCCTGGGCAAGTTTGAACGCCTTTAATGGAATTGGAAAGTCTGTTTTTTGGGCGACAGGCTCGGCGATCTGACCTGTTATCAGACTTAAATCCAAGAGACGATCTCGAGTCACTCGCTTTCATTCTTCTTTACCTCCTCCGCGGGAGTCTGCCATGGCACAAACTCTGCAGGGCCGGCACCGCTGTAACTCGCATAACTCAAATCAGGTCGAAGCTGTTGTCGTGGAACGGGGCCCGACTCGGTGAGGGATACTCTTCGGCGTTTGGAAAACTCCTGGATTACGCCCGCCATCTGGGTTTTGATGAGCCCATTGACTACGAGGGCTTCCGTTCCGATTTCAAAAAGTTACGCGACTCAAAAGTCCAGACGAATCGCAACGTGGGTCCTGGTAAAACATTCACGAGCTTGAGTCCGGAGGCTTCTCCCATCGCAGAATTAACAGGTCTGAGACCCTCAATCACCAAAAAATTTCCAGCTGCCGCCGGAGATCTTGTTCTCGTTCAAATTGACATGCGGACATCGGTGGAAGGTTATACTTTCAGAGAGGACAACTCTTGTTATAGGCCCGACCCATCATTATCCGGAGGGTCCTGGAAGGCTCCCTTTCGTCCAGCCTTAATTCTGTCGAGGAAAGCACAGGAGGGAGGGCGGTGTTCATTTTGGCTCATTCCTCTCACAAAGCGAACCCCTAAGGGTGCGATATCGTTGAAAGGAATTGGTGTTGATGACCTCCCCGAATCTCTTTCGAAGCTTTCTGCCTATGTATTCCCTCGTGCGATTGAGATATATACTCTCCCTAGTCATGTACTTCTCCAAAATTTCTCTAACACATTAACACTGACACGTTCACCATGTAGGCGCCGGTGTCCTCGCGATGGAAGCTACCCCGCTCCACCATCAAAAATTTATGGGGCAAGTTGGATAGCGAACTTCTCGAGTTTGATCACTCGAAGACAGAGGACAGTGACCCCGACGTCCGTCATGAGATGCGTCTGCTCATGCAGCACACGATTCTTCACGCCAACCTTCTTCCCTTGGATTCATCTCCACATACCGAAATTGATTGGACAGGTGTCCGAGGTTGGTTTGATGAATGCGTGAAAGTTGGCAGAAGACGAGGCTGGGAAGATGGTTTCTTTTGGACAGGCCATCCCGTCGACGAGGAGGTCTCGCTGGATGATAGCTATTGTGGTGGCGAAATTTGGTGGGACTTCAGACAACAAGAACGAGATGCAGAGCTGGAGATTGATGGAGAGGATGCCGAGGATCTCCCGCTCATCGACGAGGTGGTTAAGAGTTATTGATGCAGACGAAAGCTTTTGATACTTCCCGTTGGATGCTACGTGTAACTTATATATATATATTATATGTGAAACATTCAGAAGGGTGATAGACGAAGAATCGAAAAGTTGGTCGCGCGAGGATATACCGAAGTGCAGAGCTCGTCGCTCCATTCTAGTGATATCGTGAACTCGATTCCTCCCGCCACAATTTGCACCGCCGGCTCCCTGTGTAAATCCTTTGGGAAACATTATGCCTGTCGTGCCGCGGAATAAGCAACCTCATCCCAGCCCCAAACAACCAGCCGACAGAATGACTGGTATTCTTCCCAAAGCTAAACAGCCGTTGAAGGATTCTCGGAACTGAACGGCGTCTTCCGCATAGAAATCCGCCATATCAGCCTTTGGGGCCACTTCGCTGACACTTTTTGTCTTTTTATCCACTGCGGTATATAGAGTCAGTCATTCACCGATCTTCGAAACATTCTCCGAGGATTCTACTTGTAGTATGTCGATGTAATAGTAATCTTCATGAGAACAACCCCTGCGGTATTTCCTATGCGACAGCATTAGATTGTTAACGACATATACCGTACTCCCAAGTTAGCGTCATATTTTTTTCGGAAGTTGGGAATCGATAACATCTGTCTGAAGTCGACCAGCGCCTCATGCGCAGTTGGACGCTTGTCATCGTCCACTAATATCAGACGATCAAAGTAGGGACTTATCCATTTTAAGAAAAACTCCCACCATTTTTTTCAACCTATGTCTAATGTCGTCACCCGTCAACATAGTCTCTCTTCGTCACCTCACCATCGTCGATTGCCCATACTAGCGCTCTCTGCCCCACGTTAAGGAGATTAGACGGGGGGTTGGGGGACAAGATACGCTATCATAACCGATTTTCAAGCTCAGTATCTGCCGCAATCGCAATTCACCAACTTAGATTGGCCTTTTTACAATTTACAGGCCGCCATGACTACAATATCAGTGTCTTGTAGGTTTAACATGCGAATAGGAAGTGGTGCCTTCGTAAGTCGCTCTCCAAATGGTCTATTCCAAGTCTACATATTAATCTCAGGGACTTGTGTACAAAGCGACGGAGAACACGGGAAGGATAGTCGCGCTCAAGCAAGCTCGGGCACCCCTCAGAGTAAAACGCACTCTTCTTCGACATGAAGCTAGCGTCCTTCAATTTCTCCAGGGACATCCCGTGATACCGGCTGTGTATGGATACGGCCACCTCGAGCATTTTGAGTATCTTACGATGGAATTGCTTGGCTCTAGTCTTAGGGAAAAGTGGCCTGGCTCATTTACACGCGTTCCTTTGAAGACCGTTGTCTCAGTCATGCAACAACTAGTTCGTGGTTCGTTCGACGAACACATTTTCGGCCCACTTACTGCATACGCCAGCTTTCTGCCTTAGCGCACATCCATACGTTAGGTTTTATCCACCGCGACATCAAGCCTGAAAACGTTCTCTGTTCCTTCGACGATCCAAGCAGAATCAAATTGATTGACTTCAACTTGTCTAAGCCCATCAGCGCAGGTCCACCAAACAAATATGATCCGATATCCGAGTCGAAGACTATCATGGGTACACTTCACTGGGCAAGTCTCAACTCAATGAATGGCATTGGTAAGTATCCTATTCTTCATATATTGTAATTTTCTCATGGCATTTCATAGAGCTTTCGCCCCGAGACGACCTGGAATCTCTTTCTTATGTCGGACTCTTCCTAGTGCGCGCTGACCTTCCCTGGAGAAATGGCCCCAGATATGAACCGGTCAAACGCAGCATAAAGCGGATAAGAGGCTTGAAGGCCAAATGGACCGGCGCAGAATTAGGCGCCGGCTCCGAGCCCGAATTTGGGTACCTGCTAGATTACAGCCGGGAACTTGGCTTTTGTTGGATCCCCGACTATGAAATGTGGAATGCTCGTTTCGCGCATCTCGCGCTGCGTTTGGGTGTTGTGTCAGGGGAGCCGCTTGACTGGACGCCCGAAGCGATTCCCGTTACAATACCACAGCTCAGTGTGCCTTCCGAGGTGCTTGATGATGTCGGTGACGCCCTTGATGAAGTGGAGAAACCTCAACCCGGATCCGAGCAAATCGAACCTAGTTACTGGGGCATTGACATAGATTGCTGGGATTTCATTCAGGGGGAACGCGACCTGGATTTAACCATGCCCCTTGAATACAAGGGCCCGGGCACGATGAACCACCTCATTCCCAGAATTACCGAGGTCTATAGAAGTTTTGGGAAGTAACATTATTTAATATGTATACAGTCATTCACCGATACCACTCCGAATCCTAGATCTTTGAACTGATATCCACCCTCATGTCGCGGAATAAGCGGCCTTCCCAGTCATAAACTACTTGCCAGGCGACGTGATCAATGGGACTAAGAAAAGCAAGCATCGAAAGATTTCTCCGTCCCTCGTGCCGAAAGGCATGCCTTGCGCCCACGCAAAGCCCCTTCTGATCTTCTAATGGATGCACTTGCCCAACGTTACTTATTTGACTAGGCACAATGTCAGGTGGCCTTGGGCGCAAAATATGCAAAAGACTTTGGTTCGACCAAAGTTCGACATCGCTGTTGCTCGCTGTTGTTGGCTTTTCTGCAACATGGCGCTTGCGACTACAAACCAGAAGCTAAAGGAACCACCTTTTGGGTTTTTCCTCGCAAGGTTACTGCAAAGCAAGTCCTCGTCAATGGTCATGGCGAGTCCATCCACCTCCTCGTATCTACCTTCCCTCATACATTGATGTTACAGATGGGAGAAGTTAATCCTTTTAACAAAACTTTGCTTTCTGCGACGTACAAAAGTATATTAGACAGTAGGAAGAAACTTCCGGTGTTCAGCCAAATGCACGAATTCTACGAGATGGTACGCAGGCCGACTTTGAATGCTCCGAAGGATTTCACTCATCAGTTCTCAAATAATAATAATCAAGTCCTTATCATGGTAGGCGAGACCGGTTCAGGAAAAACTACCCATTATGGCTCTTCCTTCACGGTTCTCAAATCGTCGCTGATCAATTTTCAGGATACCTCAATTTGTCGTTCAGTCGGATCTTCCCCACACCAAAGGCAAAATTTTGGCATGCACTCAACCTCGTCGTGTTGCAGCCATGTTCGTTGCGTGTGGCCGAAGAAATGGATGGTGTGTCCATGATTGTTTTCAGCCATTGCGCACACTTTCATGTTTTTGTATAGTCTCGCTCGGGAAGGAAGTGGGTTACACGATTCGGTTCGAGGATATGACAGATCCCGGCACTACATTCCTCAAGTATATGACAGATGGAATGCTCCTTCGAGAGGTGAGACCCCATGTGCTGGTCTCTAACCTCTGTTGTTTATGGTGGCAACAGGCTATGAACGATCCACTTCTGCAACGCTACTCGACAATCATCCTCGATGAAGCACATGAACGAACTCTCGCCACAAATATCCTCATGGGACTGCTTAAGTCTGTCATCAAGAAGCGCCTAGACCTTAAGCTTATCGTCATGTCAGCGACACTTGACGCGCTCAAGTTCCAGAAATATTTTGGTCCTGGCCCCGACAATCCAATACCGCTATTCAAAGTACCCGGACGCACTTACCCGGTTGAGGTCTTCTACGCACAAGAACCTGAACAAGACTTTGTCGAGGCAGCCTTACGAACTGTTTTAATGATCCACCGTGACCATGCGGAAGACCCAGGCGACATTCTTTTATTCTTAACCGGCGAAGAGCATATCGAGGATGCGCGCAGGAAAATCAAGCTGGAAGCACATGATTTGTTGAATCAAGATCCAGATCTTGTAGGCCCACTCACCTGCTACCCGCTGTATTCATCGTTGCCTCCACAAAAACAGCAGAGGATCTTCGATAAGCCTCCGCCTCCCCTTACCCCAAATGGGCCTCCCAGTCGGAAGGTCGTTGTATCGACGAACATAGCTGAGATTTCCTTGACCATTGATAGCCCCATCGTCTATGTGGTCGACCCCGGCTTTAAAAGTGTATAACCCCGTGGGTTGAGTCCCTCAGAACAACCTATATCCAAGGCGTCAGCGCAACAACGCGCCAGGAGAGCAGGCAGAACCAGGCCTGGAAAATGTTTCCGCCTTTACACCGAGGAGGCATCTATGAAGGAGCCCGAGGAGCAGTCCTATCCGGAGATTTTGAGATGTAACTTGGCGAACACGGTTCTAGAGTTGCTCCAACTGGGTATCGAGGATTTGGTACACTTTGATTATATAGTGAGTCACAGTGTTAATTTTCGGAGTCCCAGTTGACCTACGCGCCTTCTCCACAGGACCCCCCTGCTCCAGAGACTCTCATGCGGGCGCTCCAGTTGCTTCACTATTTCGCGGCCATTGACGAGGAAGGGAAAATCACTGCCCTGGGTTCGCTCATGGCCGCTTTTCCTACCGACCCACAAGTCAGTCTGTCTATGAATATGGAGTACAAGATAACATGCTGACGGTTTATTCTAGCTTGCAAAAATGTTGGTCGTAAGCCCAGAATTTAAATGTAATAATGAAGTGCTTTCGATAGCTGCGATGCTTTCCGGTGAGTGCCGATTCCCCCTACTTTATGAGTGCTACTTTATGAGTGTTACTGACTTGTACAAGTCCCCAATGTCTGGTCACGTCATCCGAATCAGAGGAGAGAAGCGGATGCCGCGAAGGCATTGCTCTCAGTTCCTGACGGTGACCATCCAACTCTGTTAAACGTATACAACAGTTATATGTCACCGCCTCTCTCGTTTACTTTATCTGACTGCTCGGTTAGACGCTCATATCAAAAGTTAGACCTGGAACAATTATCTCTCGGCGCAGGCATTATCGCAAGCGGATAATGTTCGCACCCAGCTTCTGCGCATCATGGAACAGAATGAACTGGACCTTGTGTCCATCAATGACGAAAGAAAGCTCTGCAACGGAATCAAACAGGTTCTTATATGTGGATTTTTCATGCAGGTTGCTCATAAGGAAGGGGAGAAAGGCGTGTACGTCATTGCTAAGGACAACCAGGTATGGAGGGCAGTAGTCATGCATCCAAACCTGTCTCTGACCCGGGAAATTGCTGAACAGGTTGTTGCCCTGCATCCATCTTGTGGTCTTGACACAACCGGAATGGGTTTTATTCAACGAATTTGCGTTTACAACGCGTTATTATATTCGCATTGTTACCGCAATCAAACCTCAGTGGTGAGTTCGAAACTCATAGCGATCTTCCCAATGTCTAATGTCCTTTAGGCTACTTGAGCACGCTTCCGCCTATTATGAACTCGGCTCATTTCCGGACAGTGAGATGAAACGTACGCTGCAAAACCTTGAACGGCGCCGACCTGAGGACGGCGGTCGAAAGGTAAAGAAGCAGAAGAAGGTACTCGCATGATTCCCAAAGCCATCGTCCGTGCTCTCCTGTTTTTGTTCGTGTCGTGCTATCCCATTGCTTTCGCTAAATAAAAGGTCTTGTGGAATCTCAACACTGGTGAATGGCGATCTTAATTGCTCGATTTTGCTTGGTGCCCATCCTGGAAAGTTCAGTTTTATCAAATGTGATGCTTTGACTCACCCAAGTAATTCTAGTGGTGGAAGATTTTCGCAAGAAAATTGGAGATACGAAAGAAGAGCAGCATTGTGTTCTACCCTACCGGCCCCATTTCGGTGATCGTTGTCAGGTTTTCCGTGAACTGCCATTCACCTGACCAATGCAGGAAAAAACTTCGCCCTCATTTCTAATCAACACAGAACCGAAGTTGTATCCTTTCCTACACTTCCCGAACTGAAGCCGTCCTCATTCGCTGGACAATGATAAATGTTCAACCGCACATGAGGTGTCGGTCGAAATTCCGAATCCTGTTAGATACTATCCATGACTCCTGATCCAGCCCTTCTCAGCTTTCCAAAAAGATTATGATGCTGACTTGGCACGAAGACGGTACGTCTCGGCTGTATCTTTTTCTACAGTCCCAAAATCGATTCATTCGACCTAAAATAAAATTGGTTCATCAGTGAGAAAAATTTGAACAACGCAGACTGTTGACCATGGCATAATACATAGCAAGAAGACTCAGCACTCGGAGTCGGGATCCTGAATTTTTTGTTTGGTTCGCATCAAATACACGCCCGTCGGCCCCGTGGAATCGATTCCATAGGCCATTTTAACCTGGGGCTGGTTGCAATATGGAAATGGCGAGGGTCGGTGGTGTCTATTGAGTAGATCTGCGGCCCCGATTTTCAACCACACGCTGGACATTGCTTCATGGCTCTGGGTTTAATGGCCGCAGTGGAAAGTCATTCACATCTAATGTTTCCCCTAGCTCCCTGGCCGCAGTGGTCGTTCAGCTTGTTGCATGATTATCACATGTCACCACTCCCGAACATCATGGCAAGGTATTCTATTCGCATGAGTCTGCTAACAATTATGATGGCCTCAACTAGTATTGATCAGCGCTTTGCCTCCCCTGATCAACGCGCTCACGTGTCAACTCCGCCAAAAATTACGCAGGTCTCATATTGATACCTGTACTGGTCCGTTCGATGCTCTACGCTGCGGGTGGCATACCTTGGGAGTCATCATTTCATGTCCAACTCCGGGTTTGGCATTGCAATGAGAAACGAAGTTTATATATAACCCCAGACCATTTTTTCGAGTTATAGACAACCCCAGCATCCTTCATGCTCATGCGGGTGATCTTCTTCGCGATCGCTCTCCAGAGCATACCTTGTTATGCTACCGGACCATCTCCGGGCGCCATAGCCAGGCTGGACTCTGCTACTGTTATTGGAGTAGCCGTGGATTCTGTGACAAAATTCCTGGGTATACCATTCGCGAAACCTCCGTAAGTGGTTCTCATACGTTGCTCATTTTATCCAATCGCATCCTCGCTAGAGCACGATTTCGTGCATCAGTCGCCCCAGATGCCTATCAAGGTCACCTAGATGCAACAAAATACGGCGCGTTGTGTCCTCAGCAGCAACTTTCGGCCCCAGATACGGGAATCCCAGAAATCACTCAAATCGTTAACACAACACCTGAACTTCACGATGCGCCTGGAGTCGAGAGTGAAGACTGTAAATTCTTTTTCGTATCAGCAAAAAAGGCGACCTTTCATTCGAATATTCCCCAGGTCTGACTATAAATATAATCAAGCCCAACGCGAAAGGTCACTCAAGTCATGGCCTGCCTGTCCTTGTTGTAAGCTTTTTTTTTTGCTTGTACTCCGTGCCTGAGAGAGTTACTTTGGGTAGTGGATCCACGGGGGTACGTCACTGATAGAAAGGGGATAGCATTCTCACAGATCGCTTGTTCGCGTTATTCATAGGAGCATACCAAATCGGGGATACTGCCTCGTACGTTGATAATTCCTTGCTTTTCTACATTGTTGCTAACGAGGTCCATGTTAGGTACGATGATATGGGATCAGAGCTGGTTAAGCGATCCGTCGCCCTCGGACAGCCGATGATATTCGTGTCCTTCAACTACAGGTAAAATAAATCAATGCCTGATTTGTTCCAACAAATACGTTTTTCATGGTTCTTTATTAGGCTTTCAGGTATGGCCTCTGACGACATGTGATTGTGCAAACACACTAAAAACGATATTGGATAGCGTACGGATTTTTAGCTGGTCAAGAGGTGTTTACAGATGGGAACGGGAACTTGGGGTTGAGAGATCGTAAGTCTTCAAAACCCTCAAAATTATAGTCTTTCGATGCCCTGACACTTATTCTAGAACGCCTGGCGCTTAAATGGGTGAACAAGTACATCGGTGCATTCGGTGGCGATGAGTCCAAAGTGACAATGTAAGAAATTTTCTCAGTTGTCGTTGACAACTACCTTATGCGAGATGTCAGTTGGGGACAGTCGTCGGGTGCCATCTCAGTTTCGCTGCAGATGATCACAAATGGAGGGAATAACGAGGGTCTTTTCCGTGCCGGCTTCATGCAATCCGGGTCACCGCTGCCTGTTGGTAACATCACGAAGGGAACTGGTCAGGTTTGTGACTGCTTTACGACCTGAATATGCCGACCTACTTCCTAACCCTTTATAATAGGTTTACTATGATTTCCTTTCCACGGACACCGGATGTTCTACCTCAAGTGACACTCTCGAATGCATGCGCGCCTTGCCATTCTCGGTCCTCAAAGCTTCAGTAGACAAGACACCGAGTTTCTTCTCATATCAGGTTCGTGTTGCTTAAGGATTTATTCATGCATTCATAGGGAAATTGTATACATAGTCACTTGCTTTGGTCTGGCATCCCAGCGTCGATGGCGTTTTCTTGACAGATAATCCCCAAAACTCCGTGCAGCAAGGAAAATTCGCAAATATTCCTTTTGTATCGGGTGGGTTTTTTTTAGTGGCAGCTATATCTTCCTGTTCTATATCTAAATCCCACATATCTAGGTGTATGCGATGACGAAGGAACCCTCTTCGGAATATCATCTCTCAATGTCACGTTCGTGCTCGCGTTCCTGTCTTGAATCTGGCCGTTGCTCATTTCAAATAACTTAGCACCGAAGACCAATTCCGTCAATATATCAACTCGATCTGGCTCCCAAGAAACCCTGTTTCGGAACTTGAGCAGCTGTGGACGTTCTACCCATCCAACGTTACCCAGGGCTCGCCTTTTAATACCGGAACCCAAAATGCCTTGACGCCTCAATTTAAGAGGGTTTCTGCCTTTATCGGCGACTCGGTGCAACAAGGACCTAGGAGAGCATTCCTCCAAAAAGCTTCCATTACGCAGAAGGTCTGGTCTTACTGTGAGTTCAACCTGATATGATTCATTGGGCATTCGGGTTTTGAACGTTGCCTGTTTTGAAGTGAACCAAAGGTCAAAATCTACACCAGGAATAGGATCAGTATGTACACTATATTGAGATAGATTCGTTTGGCTCACATGCTTTTTAGTATCATGGCTCCGACCTTGCCACTGGTCTCGTCAACGACAACTTGATTAACTTCGTGGACCATCTCGACCCAAATACAGGCCATGGTGTTCATTGGCCTAATTATAATACTGAATCACCGAAACTATTGACCTTCCCGGTGACTGGCCAACCTTTGGTAACTTTGGACACGTTCCGAGTAACCGAAATTGCATACCTCACTAATCTCTCCCTCGCCCATCCTTTCGTACTCTAAACTCAACCGCCATACGTCTCTTGAACAAGTGATACTCAAATGCACGTTTACTTCCGAGTCGATCTGTTGAAAATTTCACGAACACCTATTTTTCAGTGGTTTCTTTGTTTTCGACCCTTGAGGATCATGAGGGGTCAATTTTAAATAATCAATCCCCTTAATAGTTGTCCAGTAGACAGCAGTTGAATGTTGACATTCCCGTCAGCATTACGTTTGGGTTGAAAGAGGAATACTGATATGAAGCCCGATGAGCGATAGCGATGAACCAAAAAGCCGGAATTGCCCAAGAATTGCCTTTGCAGAACTTGACGCCCAGAATGCACACGAATCAATTCTGCTAGCAAATTGTAGCAATATGTATTCAATATGTATTCATATCACAGGTTAGGAAGGGTGGGTCGGTAAGAAGGTTATGCCTGCCACAGAAAAAATTTTCATCTGTTATTGCAATAGATACGCCAGCATCACGAGCGAAATTGAGGCGAGCGCGGGTATCTAGACCGATGGGTTGTTCACAATTTCTTATTGCCAAACAAACGAGGCGAATCGAATGTTTATTCCTGGGAAGCACAGGCAAGTTCCGAGCGACATCCATTTTATCCGGGATAGGGTTGCGGGAGCCGTTATTGTCCTCCGTGAGCCTAGCGATAATGAAGTCCGCGAGACAATTCCATGAGAATCTTTGGTTGCCATGAAAATTCAGCGATTGCAGGTACGGAAAGAGCACAGCTCGGGTGCCTTCCGCGGGTGTGAGTTCTTGAAGCAGCTTGTCTGTCATGGTTCCTTGGTTTCCCGAGTCGTCACCGCGATCTTTAATATCTCCCAATTTCAAGTGTGTGATGGTCGGCAATGCGGAGAAGAGGGGGATCAAATCATCCATGTTAATCTCCCCGAGTTTTCCAGAGAGCTCAAAATGAGTAAGTTGACATTGGGAGCGGTTGAAGAGTGATATGAGTCTGTTAAGGGGAAAGGGACATGTGTTCGTGCAGCCGTATCCAAACCTTTTCAATGAGGGAAAAACAAGGAGATCAAAGAAGTCACCCATCACGTCTTCATATACGTCGTTAGGAATTAAATATAATCGCTCTAAAGTCAAGTGGGTGAGGGGTGTGGTTGGGATGGGATGTAGGTCCAAATGATCGCTGATGCCACGTAACCTACAAGAGGTCAGCCGTCCAGCAAGTCGAAGAATTTCAAAAAATTCATCGATGCTTAGACAATCGGACTGGAAGTGTGTGATGTTTCCCCATTCAATGGCGATGTCTGAAAGAAAATGTGTTGAAATTTCCAAATATTTCAATGAAGGTGTCTGGGCTAGAAGAAATCGGCCTCTTTGTGATATTTGATCAACAAATTTGAGGGTATGAAGGAGTGGGGCGCAGGTTAGGTCGTCAATAAAGAGGGTGTATAGCTCCGGTGAAATGTCAAGGACCAGCGTGTGCCAGCGCGGAGCGAGACTTCGTATGAGGCTGAATAGGGGTCCCAATAAGCGGGGCTCTAGTGGTCGTTCAGCGGCCGCCGTTATTCGGAGCGAGAGATAAAGAGGAAGGTGTCTAGAGCGATCAAGCCACTGTTTTGTGATCTCGATTTTTGGGATTATGTTGTTGCAGGGGAAGTAAATTTGAATGTTAATTGTGTTCCAAAGTCGGGGCGTGCTGAACGCGACCTCTCTCCAGAGTTTAGAAACAGCACCAAGGCGCAAGGGTCCACCACGATTGCACGGAGCTCGGATGTCGACACTTGAATTGAAATTGTCGGTGTAGATGGCAAATATGTGGGACATTAATTCCGGAGGGAGGTGGCGACTGAAAGGATCGTGGTTTTGGTTGGTATTTCCTTTCATTTCAAGTTCCTTTGGCATTTGAAGTGATTCGGTTACTTCATCCACTGGATGCTGTTCTATATCTGCATTGACCGCTTCGGTTCTGAAATCCAGGCGTGGTTCACCCATCTGAGATTTAGGGTTCCCGAAAGTAAAGGAATCGGTTAATGGGGAGAGGTTTGAAACAACCTCGGAGTTTCTTGAGAATACGGTTGTGGCACTGCTACCGGCATTCTCCGCCACTACCTCATTGCCAAGTCCTTCTCGACACTTCCACAGGAACAGAATGATTTGGTTAGAGCTGTAACTGTTTACATATTTAAGTCTTTTACAGAATTTGATGCCCAAAAATGATCCCCAATGATATCTGGGAAAAGAAAAAACATTTGAGGTTAGGAGGAGGGATCGTGCTCGTTATAACTCGTGCTGTTTATAACGCTCTGTGTCAGAGCTCATCCACAATTTCAATCGATACTCCAGCCTCGCGAGCGCGGTTGAACTGAGCGCGGGTATCCAGATCGATGGCCTGTGTACAACCCCTCACTATGAAAGAAATGAAGCGAATCGAATGTCTAAAGACAGGCAAATTTCGATTGACAGCCATTTTATCCGCAATAGGGCTGTTGGAACCGTTATTGTCCTCCGTGAGCCTAGCGACAATGAAGTCTGCGAGACAATTCCATGAGAATTTTTGCTTGCCACGGAATTTCAGCGATTGGAGGCATGGAAGGAGCCCCGCTTGGATGCCTTCAATGGGCATCAGTTTTTGAAGCAGCCTCGAGTCTGTCATGATTCCTCTGTTTTCGTAACAGCGAAAATTTAAATCTTCGAATTTTAAATGTGTGAGGGTTGGCAAAGCGAAGAAGAGCGAAATGAGATCGTCCATATCGGCCTCCAAGAGTTCTCCAGAGAGGAGACCAAAATGGGTAAGTTGACAGCGCGACCGGTTGAAGAGCGATATAAGGCAACTTTTAGGAAGATGGGAGTGTATTCCCTCGCATTTGTATTGGAACTTTTCCAAAGAGGGAAAAACGAGGAGATCAATGAAATCTTCCAGGCTTCTGACAGAAGGCAAATGTAGTCGCTTTAACGCTGAGTGTATGAGGGGTATGGTTGGTAAGGGATATAGGTATAAATTGTTTCTGAGGCGATGTAGCTTGCAGGAGGTCAGCCGTCTAGCAAATCGAAGAGTTTCAAAATATTGATCGATGAAGAGATTATTGCCCTCGAAATGCGTGATATTTCCCCATTCAACAGCTATAGAGGAAAAGGGAAGGTCGATAATTGCCAAATGTTTTAAGGAGGGTGTCTGGAGATGAAATGAGTCATGAGATGAATCCGAGCTAAGCTTGAGAGTATGGAGGGGCGGGGCATGGGTTAGGCCGTCAAGAAAGGCAGCATATGACAGCAAACGAATATCAAGGACCAACGTATGCCAGCGGGGAGCGCAATTTCGTATAAGACTGAATGTAGGTCCCCATAAACCTTTAGCGTGCCATATTGACATATCTTCCGCTCTGAAGGAGATATGAAGCGGAAGCTGTCTAGAGCGATCAACCCACTGTTTCACCAACTCAATTTTCATCTTTATTTTGTCGAAGGGCCATGCCTGGATGTTAATGTTAATTGTGTTCCAAAGTTGGGGCGTGCCGAACGCGACCTCCCTCCAGAGTTTGGAAACGGCTCCAAGAAGCAGTGGTCCGCGTTCAGCAGAAGGTCGGTGAATGTCAAAACTTGAGTTGAAATTTTCAGTATAGATGGTGAATATGTGGGATATTAGCTCTGGAGGGAGGTGGGGGCTGAAAGCGTCATGATCTTGGTTGGTATTTATTTCTCGTATTCGAAGCGATTCAGTTGCTCCGTCAACTTGAACTGGGTGCTGGTCTATGTTTACGGTGGCTGCTCCGGTTTTGAGACTCAGACGTGGCTCATGCATCTGTCTTCCAGAGAAGTCAAGAAACGAGGAAATAAGAGATTTGTTGAAATGAGGTGAGACAGGAACTGTCTGGCGACTGCCTCTGGGAGATTTAACTGGCAGAGGGAGATGCAAGAACAAGTAGAGGCGATATGCACTTTCGGCAGTTTCCGCAGCTACAAATAATACTTGATTATGTAATATAAACAGTAGCTCTCCATTTGATGTCCAACGATATATATGGCCGAAAAGTGAAGTACTTGCGATGATTTTCTACCATTTATTCGTTTCTCAGGCTTCAAGCCTCAGTACTCACTGCTTGTCGACCCTGTGGGGTCGAGGTCAGGGGCAATTAAAATTTAATTGATTAGATTAGATCCAGATCATCGATCGTTGATAAAATAAACCTTCAATGTTGTGGCGCGATAAAAACTGCTACCCCACTTCTCACCACGTTAACGATACCATCATGTCCGCTCCTACCTACACCCTTTTCTGCATGGGAAACCCCCTGCTCGATATGCAGGTCCGAAATGGAGAGAAGCTCCTAGAAAAATACTCATTGAAGGCGAACGACGCGATTTTAGCGGATGAAAAGACCGCTCCGATGTAAGCAATGATACCGAATCCGAATGCATGTATATTTGAGGATGAAGACTAATTAAATTTTTCCGACAGCTACGACGAGCTCGTTTCTGAGCATAAAGTAACTTACGTCGCTGGAGGTGCTGCTCAAAACGCCGCCCGTGGAGCTGCTGTGCGTATACTTTCTCATGAAAAAATTTCGGCGTATTCATTGTTTTCCTGTATAATTTTAGTACGTCCTCCCCAAGGGCTCTGTCGTTTATACCGGTGCCGTTGGCGATGACGATCTTGCTGAGCAACTAAAGGCGGCCAACAAGCGCGAAGGTCTCGACCAGGTGTATCTCGTTAAGAAGGGCCAAAAGACTGGTGCATGCGCCGTCATTATTACCGGCCATCATCGGTAAGTGTGTATCTCGCACCTCTTTTTTCAAGTGTGTTTCATGATCTGCCTCCAGCTCTTTGGTGACCACCCTCCGTGTCGCTGAGAAATTCGAGAAATCACATCTCTCATCTCCCGAAGTCGCGCCCCTCATCGAGAACGCCAAATACTTCTATGTCGAGGGCTACTTCTTGACCCATGGTGTTGAATCTGTTCTCGAGTTGAGCAGCAAAGCATCCGCTGCTGGAAAGGTGCGTTCCGATATGCTCTTCAACCCCGCTCCAGGGCTAACCAAAAAAAAAAAAAAACACAATCCCAGACCTTCGTGCTCAACTTCTCCGCACCCTTCATGGCCCAATTCTTCGGCGCCCAAATAAACCAAATCCTGCCATACGTTGACATCGTCATCGGTAACGAAGCCGAGGCCGAGGCATGGGCCACCGCGAACGGCTACGCCGACCCCAAAGACCTCCCCGCCATCGCGCGCACCATTGCCCTCCTCCCCAAGAACAACCCCTCTCGCAGCCGCATCGTCGTGTTCACCCAGGGCGCCCAGCACACCGTGGTGGTCACTGCCGACAAACCTAACGAGCCCAAGATCTTCCCCGTCGACGCGCTTACGGATGACCAGATCGTGGATACCAACGGCGCAGGTGATGCGTTTTCTGGTGGATTCCTTGGTGGAATCGTCGCCGGTAAAAACTTGGATGATGCGGTTTTGGCAGGCCACGCCCTGGCTCGCGCTTGCGTCCAAGAGGTGCGGATGATTTACTTTGGGGTTATCGCATTTGGGAGCTGACTTTTTGTTGTTGTTTTTATCGTAGGTCGGTCCTCAATATCCCCAGCCCAAGATCACCATCCTCTAGGTTAAGCAGAAGCCTTGAGGGGGAAAACGTCACATTAATATACCCTGCTCGGATTCATGTTGGTTAGAGAAACCATACCTTCATACATGTCTGTAGTGGATCTCACCGGAGCTGGTCATATACGAAATAAGAGAATAGAAACTAGGAATATATAGCATGACTGAATTTACAGATGGATTGGATTTTGGAAAGCATGTCGCGGCCCAGCCGCAATTTGAGTTTGAGTACTAAAAAAAGCAAATGAGGAAAAAAAGGACGCGATCGAGAAATACTAGCCGATGTGATGTAGTTTAAAGTAAAACAAAATGATTAATGTATGATAACGAAACCTTGTGATGGATATCCAATATACAATGGCGCATGTTTCATTGTCCGCAAAACGTCAAATCCTAGGAAAGCAAAACAAAACACAGACGGGCAAGGTCGACAAGGTATAGGCAAGGCGAAGGGTTATGAAGGCGGCGGCGATGCGAGGGATTCCTATGGATGTAGGTCAGTAAGATATGCAGCGACGCCATACGAATCACTCGCCTGTGTCAAAAGCTCCGCTGCAAAGTTTCAACGTCAGGACCCATAAACGAATAAGTATAAGAGCGAAGCAAACAGACCTGGATTCAGCATGGGTTCTCCATCCTCCGTTAGTATGTGTTCCATCGGTTCTGGACGTCCCAGGGAAGACCCATACGAATGCAACCCGCTCATCGCATTGTCCATCCCTAATCCTCCATTTGTGTTCATCGAGTCGTCGTCATCGAGTTCGTCGTGACTTGACAGAGAATTGTGACTGTGCATTTCCATTTCCATTTCCATCTCCATTTCCAATTGCCGTTGTTTGTCTTTCTCTGCCTGCTGCTTCTCCTTTTTGGCCGCTTCCTGTGACTCGGCTTGTAGAAGGACAGCTTGGACGGCCGCCACGACGTCTGCCTCAGTAAGCTCTGAACCGGAATCGAGATGGGGGTCAATGCATGACATGACCGAATTCGTGGTTGAAGGGGGAGAGGTTGAGTTTGGGGGTTGAGCCGAGGAATTCCGCGAAGATTTTGCAACACTTGACGAGGAGCTAGACGCGACCCCATCAGGCGAACAATAATAAGGTGGTGGGGGTTGGCCGACAGGGGAACTGCCGGTGTGATATCCATTCGTGTGGGGACGATAGTGGGGGGATGGGTAATACATTGGTTGGGGCACATAACCCATGTTCGGTGGTAGCTGTCCGTTTTGCCAATTTGGGGGATAACCAGGCCATGGCGGTGGGGGTCGTATTGGGTCTTGCGAAGGGCGAGACGGGATATGGGCTACATTAACTGTAAGGGTAAGTAGTAGGGTCAGGAAGGACGCGACGGACGGGTGATGGTGACGGTATGTAAACGATAATAACTGGAAGTTCCTGCTCCTTGGGGGGTCTGTATATCAGATGAAGCAGCTTTCTCTTTCCTCGTTGTTGCTGGCGTTCCGCTCCGATTCCGACCGTCGGAATTCTCGTCGCCTCCTTTGTTCTGTTCGACGGGTTCAATCACGACCCCGTCATGTCTAATGAAAATAAGTAGCTTCAGCACAATCAACTAAGTATTATCAAATTCGGTTACTTACCTGGACTTCTGGTGTCTTCTGAGCGCGTCAGTCTAGGGTGTCAAAGTAAGCAGGCTGCCTTGAGGCAAAGTGGGCCACATTACCCTCGTGAAATTAGAATCGCACTGAGGACATTGGCTAAAACAAAAGTTAATTCCACATCCTTATTAGAAACCACGCGAACGCACTAGCCGGGCATCGAATGCAGCTTCGTCGTCCTCTGGTGTCGTTTCAGATCCGCCTCTCGCGCGAAGTGCTTGTTACAACCGTTGATCTTGCAGGGCCATATCGCCGACACGACTGGTTTCTTCCGGGTCGCCCTCTGCTTCAACGATGAAGTCGAATCTCGCTGGTCCTCTGACTGAGGAGACATCGACCGAGGCTCAGTACTTCCGGATATTGATGGAGGAAAAGGTACGGGTTTCCGGACACTTACGCGAGGGGCGGATGCACCATCCGTTCTGACCATCTGGAGACCTTAAACTCAACGAGAAATTGGTGATTAATTTGACTTGGACAGTGCCTGGCGCGGGCAGAGCCGTGTAAAGCCGCGTTGTGCGTGCGCAGAGTCAGGGGGAGATGGTGGCGGAAGACAAGTGTGTTGCGTTGTTTGGATTCAAAGCCTATCGGTTCATTCCTTCCTAATAAAGAAAAGGGTCCTATGTAGAGCATAAATAAAATCATAGACTCGCTCCCAGGGCACTCGCCCTCTCCATGAGCCCCTGCACCCTCCGACTCAGCCTCTCTCCCTCCATCTTCCGCTCCAACACTTGTTGTGATGGCATCTTCTTCCGGGGAAGCCACACCCTTCCACCCTTGGCCTCTGCCCTCTTCGCATTCAGCACCGACAGATCTACGACCCGAGGTGCTGACGAGTACTTCATAACATCCCGGTATAGCTTCTTGGTCTCCGTCGACAACGAGAATAATGTAGGCGGCGGCGGAGGTTCATCCGAATCTGACATATCAGTGTCTGAATTTCCAGAGGCCACGAGTGGAGGAGTTGGAGGACGTGGGGTTCGTTTAGGAAGGGGAGGAAGAGCTTCGATTTCTCGCAGAAGGTCGTGGCCCTTGAGGTAGGAGTTCTCCGTCCGAAGGAAACGCACAGTCCCACGTAGGGCCTCAATCTATCGAAAATACATAAGTTGCATGAAAAGCTACACCAACAATCCACCATACCTGTTCAAAGAGTTGGAATGTCTCAAGACTTCCTTCGACAGGTACATTTTCAAGTTCAACCTGCTGTGGTCCCGGGGCTAAACATTATCGCGTCAACAATCTACCGCAAGCCTTCTCGAAAAGAGCGAAAATACGCACTCTGCCGCTCTTGACCAGCAGTCAGGGTCTTCAGTTTAGCATTATCCTGCTCCAGCGCATCCAAATCACTATGCAGCTGCTCCATAGCCTCTTCGTACGTGCGCTCTTGCTTCCTCGCCTTGATCAGCTCGTTCTCTAGCTCGACGATCGCATCGGCTTGTTTCTTGACCGTTTCGAGACGACGCTCCATCAACTGAATCTTCACCGTCGATTCTTGGATAGTCTGGTCTTTCGTCCGCAACGTGCGTGCCATGGCTTGCATCTCGTCACTGAGAGAGGAAAGCTTCCGCTCAGCTTCGACGTTGACTGCCAATGCGGCTTTGACCTCTGCGATCCGTGTAACCCAAGGTGGCGTGCCGGTAACTTAAAAGAAAACAAATTAGACCTCTGTTAGGAACAAGATGAATTTCATTTACTTTTGATCACATTCTCAGGCTCGGAGATGGGCTGCACAAGCTTGGTGCTTTCCTCGATAAGATGTGTGATGACGCCTCCGATCGCATCCCATGGCGAGGCACCAGGTTTCATATCTTTAACGACGGTCGACGTGGCAGACTGTTTGACGATACCCAAGACGGCGGGGAGCTGGAAAGGTGATTTGGAGGAACGAACGTCCTTCAGATGCGTCATAATTTCTTGCGCAAGCTATAAGCCAGAAAAAAGAATATGTCAGGAGAACAATTCGCCAAGAAAATGGAGGCCAGGCAGTGTTAACGCACCGAAATACCAAAGTTAACAAGTTCGGCCATGAAGTTATTCAGTGCCTCCATTTGCGGGATGACATGTGGCTTGACCGCCGAAGAATCTTGAGCAAGGTCTTCCAACCTCTTGATCATTTTCCTGACAAAAAGGGTAAGGATGCCAAACCTCCAAACAAGGTGTAAAGAACTCACTTTGAGAGCGTCTTGGCACTTTTGCATCTCGTTAGGAAAACACCAAGTGGGTCGAACAAGACTTGATCAACGTTGTAACCACCCATATCAATCACGACATCTAAAAATTTTTGATAAAGGTTAAATTG